>Ga0316204_10000650_pt1 | contig 119831 bp, 121 predicted proteins | sample 6monrhotite_MG_2_FD_205661 | JGI IMG/M metagenome (GOLD analysis project Ga0316204, IMG submission 205661) | Microbial mat bacterial communities from mineral coupon in-situ incubated in ocean water Damariscotta River, Maine, United States -... | ecosystem: Environmental > Aquatic > Marine >...
AGAAGAGGTTCTATGACAGACCATTCAAAATCCGTAAGATCGTACCGCATCAATTCAAACTCCACTGGTTTGGACGTTTGAATCACAAACGGGTTAAATCGGAGTTAATTGAGTACAGGGCCTAGGGGCTTGCCATTAGAGAGCGCCCAGAACCCAACACAGCTAATTTAACATTAAAAATAGTAAGTTATTCAGTCGGAACAAGTGGGAAAGAACAGCTTAAACGAGCCTAAAATGAGATAACAACTGGTTCAATCCCAGTCGTGCCCACCATGAAAAGTCCAGCCTTACTGGCTGGACTTTTTTGTGGTGTTATACGGATACAAATGAAGAGGCCCCTTACGTGCAGGGCTTTGATGGGACGATTCCGTTGGCGAAAACCTCGGCGAAATCTTTTTTCATGCTGACGATGGACCAGCCCATTTGCTTTGCCTTATCGAGGAGGTCTTGGTCGGTATATTGGCATTCGCGCATGGGATTGTCGTGGTTCAACACCAAGCCCAACCCGATGGAGTCGGAGGTGGCATAGGTCAGCATCTCGGCATCGCCCATGGTGTTTCCGAAGGCGAGGACCGGACGTTCGCCGATCACCTCGCGGATGACTTCCGCCTTGCCGTTACCGGAGACGCTTGGCGCGCGGAATGCGTCCTGGCGCAGGAACGAAACCGTTTGCGCGTTGGATTTGGGTTGAGGCGTGGATTGGTAGGCGAGATTGACGGTTTGAGAAATCACATGGCCCGGTGAAACCGGAAGCGATGCCTTGCGGACAAGACCGCGCACGAAACCTTGCTCCGATCCGGATACCAGATATACGCGAAACTCGTTTTCGACCAGATAGTTCAGCAATTCGACCATCGGCAGATAGACCAAATTGTCGTAGGTGGCGTTGAAAATCGGTGAAACGTCCGTGGTCAAAAAATCTTCAACATTTGCGATGTAGTCGCCCTGGGTTTTGTTCAAGAAAGCCGTCAACAGGAACGCATCGACATCGGGATCGATGACGCTCCAATCACTGTTGCATGACGCTTCGCAGAATTTTTTCGCGCCCGTGGGACATTTCCCGGCTTTTTGCAACGTGCAAAAATGGTGCGCCGCGACCAGCACTTCCATGTAATCGGGTTTTTCGACCAATATTGTGCCGTCAACATCAATCGTCGCGACCCTGCGTTCCGGGGGCAGGTACATCGCGGTTTCGGGGGTGGTGACCTGGGTGACGAAGTCGATGATCTTTTGCTTTGGGGCACCTTCACCGCCGACCCAGCTGTTGAGCGGTGCGGGATCGTCGCCAAAATCGTCACCATACGACAGGGCGAGGACGACGTACGCCATCCCCACGACCAGGAAGAGGGCCAGTGTTCTCAATGGCTGCATCGCCTTATTTCCCTTCAATAAGGTCGGCGGCTTTTTCGCCGATCATGTAACTGGGGATCTGGGTGTGGCCATGCGGAATTTTGGGCATGATGGAAGAGTCCGCAATCCGCAAGCCTTCCAAGCCCCAGACCTTAAGCTGTGCGTCCACGACCGAGTTTTGCGGAGTGTCGCCCATTCGTGCGGTGCCGACGGGGTGGCTGTAGGACCAGGCGTTCGCCCGTATCCAATTGATGACGCCTTCGCGTGTCGTGACGTCGGCGGGGTTGGGCGTGGTTTCCTTGGCGCCGTATTTCTGCACCAAAGAGCTGGCGTTGCCGACCTTGCGCATCCAGTTGAAGGCGTCGATACATTGTTCGAGATCTTCCGGCGTGGACACAAGGTTGCCGTCTATAACGGGGGCGTCCTGCGGATCGGCCGAAACAATGTGCACGGTCCCCATGCTGGTCTGGCCCATAGCGCCACCCGTGATGGTGTAATTGTATTGCAGTTGATCCTTGGTCTGATCGGCTTGGTAAAGCCCGCGTGTGGTTTCAAGGCAAACGTTGGCTTGGCCCTGTGCGGTCATGCTGGTCCAGACGATGGGATAAGCCAGGTTGGTGTGCTGGTCCGTGATCGCCTTGGTGGTCGACCAATGGCCCGCAAAGATGATGGCGTCCATCATGTTGGAGCCGAGCTGAGGCGAGTCCGCCACAATCTCCGTGATGTTAGCGCGCTGAAGCACATCGCTTGGTCCAATACCGGAGCGCATCAGAATCGCGGGGGTGTTGATCGATCCGGCGGACATGATCACTTCGCCCGCGACCTTGACGGTGGCGGTTATGTCGTTTTGTTGGTAGGTGACCGTCGTCGCACGCTTATCCGTGAACCCTATTTTCGTCACTTGGCAATACTGACGCGATTCGAGATTGTCTTTTTGGGGCGCATTGGACACGTACATTGCGTAGGCGGTCATGCGACGATAATCGTTGTCGATGTGGGCGATGGTGGCTTGGGCCTGGGATACGCCATGCATGCCGGTGCCACCATTGTAGTTCGCCACGAACGGCAAGCCGATTTCCGGCCCTTCACACGCGGACACAACGGTCTTCGTCCATTCGTTTTCGTTGTGGTAAAGCGGCGGAACGCGTTCTTGCACTTTTTCGAAATAGGGCTCCACGGAGGCGTAATCCCAACCGCTACAGTTATAGGTCGCGGCCCACTCGTCATAGTCGGCGGGGGCGCCACGGGTATAGACCATGTCGTTGATGGAACTGCATCCGCCCGTAACTTTTCCACGCGTACAGGGCATGACGCGATCGTTGAGATGTTTTTGAGGCACCATGTTGTAGCCCCATTGGATTTCCGCGATACCATAGAGGCTGTTGTTTTCGTTGGGGTTCCAAATTTCAGGATAACCCGCGGCGAGGCTGCCGGCCTCCAACAAAAGCACCTTGTTCTTGGAATTCTCGGCCAACCTTGCGGCGACGACGCTACCCGCCGTTCCCGCGCCGATAACCACGTAGTCAAAGACTTCTGCTTCCGGGTTGTCCATACTCATGTTCGTTCTCCCCACTGTTTTGTATCAATTATAAAGATGCTTATACATAAGAAATAAACGCAATGCGAGCGATATTGGCCGCGCGTTATGCCGCTTTGGGCTGTGAGCTCATGCAAAAAGAGATATTAAGCGATGGTGGGGGGCATATACGTCCGCAGCACGACGTTTTTACGCGTAGGTTCGCGCCGACCTCTCGCTCACTCGGCTGCAGCGGTTTCTTGTTCTCGCCGTCGCTCCCGGTCCTTGGCTTGGGTCCACAGCCTGTCTTCCTCTTCAAGGCTCAGCGGCGGGCCGTCTTCGAACAGCCAGGGTTTGCGGGTGCGCAGCTTGGACAACGCCGCCGTGGCGGTTTGCTCCAGAGACATTCCGCGCTCATCATCCGCCACGATCAAGGCGAAAATCAGGGACCATAGGGCGTCGCCCAGCTCTGAGATCAGAGCGTCGTCGCTGTGTTCGAGCGCCTCACGGCACTCGTCGATCTCACCTTTCAGCTTGACCAGCGAGGTGTCGAGCGTTTGCGCGCGCGACCAAGCAGAGCGCTTCCTGTCGGTTTTCAGCGCGTGGATCAGTTCTTTCCATTCGTCCATGTTACCCTCGATAAACAGTCTTTGCACGTCAGGTGGCGGGTTTTAGCGCGTAATCGTCCCGGCCCGTAAGGGGCTTTAAAGCGGAGGTGATGTCGATTTCCTCCCTTAGGCGCTCCGCCATATGGGAATGCACCCTAGGTGAATGCGCGGCTTGGTGCATGTTGTCGATCACTTCGTGGCGGGTTGCACGCATTTCCGCGATGACCGCAGGCACTTGGTCAAGGTTGACGGCGGCGGTCTCGGTCACCCGTTTAACGAAAGTAAAGTTCAGCCTTTTGGCGTCTTCCATGACATGGTTGGGAAATTCGTTGAACAGCGCCATGCGTTGGGCGTTGCGCGCCAGCCGGTAAGCGTTGTCGGTTTCGTCTTTCCACACTTGGCACCAGTCCGCGATTTTTTGCACCACCGGGTCCTTGAAGGTATACGCGTACGTCATCTGGTTGACGTCGTATTCACCGATCAGGCCCTCTCTCTCAACCCACTTGGCGAGCGGCGCGTTTGCTTGAACGTCGATGCGCGACAAGGTCTGGCTGGCGACTTTCCACAGCTCGTACTTTTCCAGATTGGCGATGTTTTCAAACAGATCGTCCAGGGTCGAAAACGGATCGAACATGATGAAGCCGGCCTCGACGGAAAGACCAAGATCACTCAAGACCTGCAAGGCGCGCACATTGCCGTAAGCCTTGACGCTTTTGGCGAAACGCTTGAGCTGGCGATCGCAAAATGATTCACAACCGACGAACAGAAGCGACAGCCCCACGTCGCGCAACCGTTCAAGCAGCGCAACCCGCTGTGCGTTTTCCGCATCGCTGGCTTTGAGGTCAATGATGTTGTCGGCGCGCGTGGAAAAGGAAAAGGACATCATGTTGCCCATTTCTTCCAAGCGGTCGGCCAGCTCGAAGCAGAACTCCGGATTGTCGCCGATGAAATCCTCGTCGCAAAAGGTAAACCGCGTCACGCCTTGATCGCGAAGTTTTTCAATCGCATCCATGATGGGGTCCATGGAAAAGCGCGACCAACGCGGCTGGCTGCGTTCACGGGGCGGGCGGGTGCAAAACGTACAGCAATCGAAATGGCAGCCGCGGCTGGTCTCGATGCGCGAAAAGTACTTGTCCGTGTCTACACGCGCAGGCACGGAATAGTCGGCGGGCCAAGCCACGGGCGTTCTATACGTGGTGCCGTCTCGCCGCAGCGCGATGCCGGGCAAGGACGCGTAGTCCAAGCCCTTGGCCGGGCGGCCCTGAGCATCCCAATCCGCGTAAGTGTGCAGTGCTTTTTCCAGCGGCACTTCGCCAAAGCCGCGCACGATCAGCAATTCGGGGTAGCGCTCCAAGTAAGGATCGGGGCGATAGGTGGGCAAGGTGTTGCCGATGATGACCTGGGGTGCGTGCTTGGCGGCGTTAGTGCAGGCATATATCTGGTCGAGCAATTCGCACCCAACGGTGTGGGTGCCCTGCATCATGGAAACTCCGATCACCTGAGCATCGAACGCGATCAAGTCGTCGATCAAGGCTTTGACATCAGCCGCGTTGCGGTTGTCCAAAATGAACAACTGAGTCTGCCAATCGGGCAAATTGGCTTGAACGTGTCCGCCTAGGATTTCGATGGAATAGGGTGCGGAGGTCGGAGACTGCTCTTCACTATATAGCTGTACGAGTGCTAGACGCATGCGCGTTAACCTTGCTATTATGAATGGATAACAACTTTAAAGGGATCGTATATATACGGAAGATCACACGCAATAGTATTGTTGTTAATTTTATACAAATATAAGGTGTTTTGTGGCGTGGCTGCACCCCAAACGCACGGGTGAGCGTAGGCGTGCAAGGTGTGCTTTTTGCCGGACCGACCAAGCGCTATACTCTTCACGAACCAAACCAAAAGGCTTTAAAGATGAGAGTTTTACTGTGCAACGACGACGGCATAGATGCGCCGGGCCTGCGCTATGCCGTTCAAGCACTGTCGGCGTATAAGTGCGAAGTCGTGGCGCCCATGACCGATCAGAGCGGTTCGTCTCATTCAACCAGCACCGGCGACGTGCCGATCCGGGTGTATCAACGCCCTTATGAAGGCGGGACGGCGACGGTGGTTGCAGGCACGCCCGCCGATGCGGTGAAGTTTAAACTGTCCCATACGGCGGAAAAATTCGATGTCATGGTGTCAGGCATCAATGCGGGGGAAAACGGCGGCTTGTCGCACTATTATTCAGGTACCGTGGCTGCGGCGCGCGAAGCGGCGATCCGCGGCGTGCCCGCCGTATCGGTGTCGGTGTGGCGCGCCGATCCCAAACAATTCGAGGCGGCCGGGCGGTTTCTGCGCTCCTGGCTGCCGCGTTGGTTCGGCGGCGATCATCATCCGCGTCGCCCGACGGGACCGATTTTGCTCAACGTCAACTTTCCCGACCGCGATCCCGACGACGTAAAGGGGGTGCGCATCGCCCGCCAATCCATGGCGTATTTCGACGATGTTTTCCACCCCACGTCCGATGCGGGAAACGACATGGAATACCAGGTCGTTTTCGGGGAAAAGAAAAGCGAACACATCTCTCACGGGTCCGACGACTGGGCGCTGAGGGAGGATTACATCACGGTCGTGCCTCTGCGCCTGGACGCCACCTGCGCCGTGGGCGTCGACTGGCTGGAAGGGCTGCACGACGCGGCGCCCATTTTCCACGAAGAGCCTTGAAAGCTTACATCTCGGCCTTGTTTTGACTGTTGAGCAACGCCCGGTAGGCTCCGTTTTTGCGCACCAAGCTTGCGTGGGTGCCGGTCTCGACCACACGGCCTTGGCTCATGACGACGATCATGTCGGCGTTTTTAACCGCGGTCAGGCGGTGGGCGACGACGATGACGGTGCGCCCGGCCATGTGTTTTTTCATACTCGTTAGGATTTCGCGCTCGGTGGTGGCGTCGAGGTTGGCGGTCCCCTCGTCCAGTACCAGCACCGGCGATTGGCGCAGTAGGCTGCGGGCAATGAGGATGCGTTGGCGCTGTCCGTCCGACAGCTTCGCGCCACGCACGCCGATATGGGTCCCGTAGCCCTCAGGTAGCGACGCTGTGAAGTCGTGAATGCGGGCCACCGAAGCGGCGTTTTCAATGGCGTCCAGGTCGGCCTCGGCGTGACCGAGACCGATGTTGTGGATCACCGTGCCCTCGAACAAATACGAGCGTTGGTCCACGCAGGCGAACAACCCGCGCAGGCTTGCGCGGTTGGTCTGGCGGATATCCACGCCGTCGATCAGCACCGCGCCGTCGGCCGGATCGTAGAAGCGCTGCAGCAGTTTGACGAGCGTGCTTTTGCCGGAACCCGATTCTCCGACGATACCCACCACCGTACCCTTGGGGATGCTCAGGTTGACGTCCCGCAAGGCGGGACCACGCCCGCCGGGGTAGGCGAAATTCACATTCTTGAACTCGATGCCTGATTTAAGCGTTATGGCGGTGTCGGGGGAAGATGTGTCGTCTTTTTCCATTGGAATCTGACAAATTCGGCCCAGGCTGCGGTATGCAGTTATGCCTCTGGTCACGCTGTCCAGCGGTTGGCCCAGATTGGAGAACGGATAAAACAGGTGTCCGGCGACCATCATCAAAACCAAATGGGTGCCGGGGTTCATGGTTCCCGCCGCCAACGACACACCCGCGCCAAGCGCAACGGCCGACACGCCGAGCAAGGTGATAAGTTCCATTTTCAGTGGATAGTTCACCGCGCGCCTCGACGCCTCGACGCTGATCTGTTGATGGGATGCGGCGGTGTGGCGGATATCGGCGAGGAAACGTTTTTCAAGCCCGTAGCTTTTGACGGTGGACAGGCCGTCGACCAGTTCGGTGAGCATCCGGTCGGATGCGTTGCGGCTCTGGTTGGCGGCTTCGTACTGGACCTGCATGTCGCGATAGCTGCCGTGCACCACGCTGGCCATAGCCCCCAACGCCAGCAGCGGCATCCACACCAAATGCGGGGCGAGGGCCAAGAACATCGCGGTCAACACGACGGTGTTGGCGGAGATGTCGATAAGCTCGCTTGCACCGTCGAAGCCGCGTTCGATCTGGCCGAGATTGGCGTGGATGGAGTTAGCGATTTCGCTGATGGAGTGGGCGTCCAGCTCGGACAACTCGGCGTGCATCAGGCGGTTGGCGACGGCCATGCGCATCTCGACCTCCAGTCTACTGCCGAGTTGGCGCAAGGTGTCGCGGCTTTTGCGTTTCAGTTCGGTGTGCAAGAGCGTGGAGATCACCATGGCCACCAAATTGAAACCCACCGCGCCGCCCAGTAGGGCGCGTCCTGTGGGAAGACCGCCCTTGAGGATACCGTTCAGCGCACCGCCCAAGGTGAAAATGCGCGTGGCGGAAAACGCAGCCGAGCCGGCGGTCAGCAGTGCGCCGAGCTGCGCTTCGGGGCTTTTGGCCCAACGTTCCGTCAACTCCGGCCACGGATAGATTTCGGATAGGGTGCCGACCGTGGCTTGGTCGGAGGTGTCGGGACTGCCGTTCGAAAGCGTATCGACAATGATCCGCTCAAGTGCGTCGACATCGGTCGTTCGATCGAAAAAAACCAGAACCCGCTGCGTGCGGGGGTTGAGCTCGACCTTGAGCACGCCGGGGGCCGCTGTGAGGGTCTCCCGTAAGCTATGAATGGTATCGGAGGTGCGACTGAGCCCGCGCAACAGCCACCGAACCCGCCCGGGTAAAACCGACAGGCGTTCGGGCTGGGGACTGGAAGACTGTGCAGATTTCAGTTGAACGACTCCGAAGCATGCGGCGTTGAAGAGCCGCTGGAATGGCGTTTGAACGCCGCTTCGGCACGGGCGTCTTCTATATCCTCTTTGAGCGCTTGATAGCGGTCGCCGATGGCATGTACGCCGCCGATCGTCGTCTTGACGACCGATTTGGCGGCGCGTCGCCGCAACGGCTCTTGGAGAGCTAAGCCCAATAAAACACCGCCAACGAAAACGCCACCAAGCACCACAGGTGCTGCGACAATAAACTTTAACATGAACTTACCATGATCCATAAAACCAGTGATATATTTTAAGGCCAAGCTATTTGAAAATTGAAAACCTAACAAGCGCAAAGACAAATGCATGCGCAAATGCACATGAGCAAGCGTGCAGCCCGCGCCCGCGATATTTTATGAAACAACTATAAGATTTTATATTAAAAAACAACAACTTTTACGATTGTGTTTGAGGTCGCTTCTGTTATGATACGGGCGTAATGTGCAACGGTTGAGGTCTTGAAAAAATGTCTGATCCTGTAGAGGTGCTGGCGAACGGCGTGAAGCTGGCTGGTGAGGCTGTTCTTCCTGGGGCGAGTCTCCTGATGGACGGTAAGTTTGTTGATGGCGCGGCGCATGCCGTCGTCGGTATCGGCGCGCGTGTCGTGCTGGGTCCCGTCGGCGCGGTGATCGTTGCTGCGAATTCGTTTAGCGGGTCCGTGGCAGACCGCAATTTGTGGGAATACCTGCCGTCCCTCTCTTGGGGTTCTGCCACTGCGGCCACCACCGCCGAGGTTGCGCCCGAGAAAGAAGAAGCCCCCGCTGCCGCGACGGCTGAGGCCCGCAAAGCCAAACCCAAGGCCTGATGCTCAAGGCCTGGTGATGGTTGCGCCGCCTGGAACGGCGGTGCCCCGTTCTCGCATGAGGGCCGCCTTTTTCAAGGCGGCCCTATTGGCGTGTCCAAGGCGTAACTCATCAACATTGCAGGGTGACCCAACTCCGGCAACGGTGCCGTACGTGGTGCGTACGCTTCGCTAAAAATTTCACTGCTCACAAAGTGGAAAGTATGTTCACATAGTGGACGATTACTTTTTACGGCGGATGCGGACGCGGTGATGCGGACGGGGGCCAATCGGGTGATTTCGGGCCTTCTTTTTTGCAAATCGACAGTTCTGCCATGGCGCGGATTTCGCCGTAAGCTGCACGATGGTGAGATGTGCAGTTTCAGGGAGGAAAAACATGTGTACGGTTTGCGGCTGTGGCAAAGACGATGTAGAGGTGGAGGGGGAACACCATACTCATCACCATCATCAGGGACACGATCATGAACACGCGCACCTCGATGCGGCGGGCGATCTGCATTACGGCCTCGGCATCGGCGGCGCGCATGTGCCGGGCCTGAGCCAAGTGCGCGTCGTGCAAATCGAACAAGACATCTTGGGTAAGAACGATCATTTGGCGGCGCACAACCGGAAACGTTTTGCAGAGCTGGGCGTGCTGGCGTTGAATTTGGTGTCGTCGCCGGGCTCGGGCAAAACCACGCTGTTGGCGCGCTCCGCCGCCGATCTGCTCAAAACGATGTCTGTCGCGGTGGTCGAAGGCGATCAGCAAACCGCGCTGGATGCTGAGCGCATCCGCGATGCGGGCGTGCCCGCCGTTCAAATCAACACCGGCAAAGGCTGCCACCTGGACGCGCACATGGTTGGGCGCGCCGTCGATAGTTTGACGAACATAAATATTGTCTTTGATGATGGCGGCGTTCTGTTCATCGAAAACGTCGGCAACTTGGTGTGTCCCGCCGCGTTCGATTTGGGCGAAGCCGCCAAGGTGGTGATCTTGTCGGTGACGGAAGGTGAGGACAAGCCGCTCAAGTATCCCGATATGTTCAAAGCGTCGGATTTGATGATCCTCAACAAATCCGACCTGTTGCCCTATGTGCCGTTCGACGTGGACAACTGCATCGAATACGCGCGTCGGATCAATCCCGATATCGAGGTTGTGCAACTGTCCGCACTCACCGGCGAGGGTTTGCAAGACTGGTACGCGTGGATCGAAAACCGCCGCGCCGTTGTTACCGCTTAAAAAGGAGCCCGCCGATGTGTCACGCAATCCCGGCAAAAGTGGTCGCCCTTCGCGATGACGGCATGGCCGATGTCGAACTGGAAGGTGTAACCAAAGAAGTCTCCCTCGCCTTGCTGGAAGGTGTTGAGCTGGGCGATTACGTCATTTTGCATGTCGGATATGCGCTGGCGAGGTTGGACTCCGATGAGGCGCAAAAGACCTTGAAGCTGTTCGCCGAAATGGGCAAAACGGCGCAAGGCGCAGCACCATGAAATACATCGACGAATATCGCGACGCCGAACTGGCCCGTGGCCTCGCCGCCGCCATCAAGGCTGAAGCCGACCCGGATCGCATCTACAAATTCATGGAATTTTGCGGCGGTCATACGCATGCGTTGGCGCGCTACGGGGTCGAAGATCTGTTGCCGGGCAATGTGCGCATGATCCACGGACCCGGTTGTCCGGTATGCGTGTTGCCGGTGGGCCGGGTTGACGAAGCGGTGGCGCTGGCGACCCAGCACGACGTGATCTTGTGCACTTACGCCGATCTGATGCGGGTGCCGGGCACCAAGTACGAAAGCCTGATCAAGGCGCGCTCCAAGGGTGCCGACGTGCGCATGGTCTATTCCACCATCGACGCGCTGAAAATCGCCGAGGACAACCCTGATCGCGAAGTGGTGTTCTTCGCCATCGGGTTCGAGACCACCACCCCGCCCACCGCCGTGGCGATCAAGCAGGCCGAGAAGCTGGGGTTGAAAAATTTCACGGTCTATTGCAACCACGTCCTGACCCCCGCCGCGATGCGTGCAATCTTGGGCGCGCATACGTCTGAGGGCGCACCCAATGTGGTGCTCGACGGTTTCGTCGGCCCCGCCCACGTCAGCGCGGTGATCGGCACGCAGCCATACGAAGAGTTCACCACGGATTACAAAAAACCGGTGGTCATAGCGGGCTTTGAGCCTTTGGACGTGATGCAGTCGATCTTGCAATTGATCCGCCAAGCCAACGACGGCCGCGCCGATGTTGAAAATGAATACGCCCGCGCAGTAACACCCGAAGGCAATGTCAAGGCGCAGGCCTTGGTCGATGAGGTGTTCGAGGTGCGCGATGAATTTACGTGGCGCGGGCTGGGTTCGGTGCCATTGAGTGCGCTGAAAATCCGTTCCGCGTTTTCCGGATTCGATGCGGAGCTGCGCTTTCGTGTCGACGTGCCCAGCCCTAAGGAAAACAAGCTGTGCGCCTGCGGGCCGATCTTGCGCGGGGAAAAGAACCCGGTGGATTGCTCATTGTTCGGCACCTCGTGCACGCCCGACAATCCCATGGGCGCGTGCATGGTGTCGTCTGAGGGCGCATGCGCCGCGCACTGGACCTATGGGCGCTTTCGCACAGAAACCGAGTTGGAGATAAGCGCATGAACGCGCCGCAGAAGCCGCCTCAAAAACCAAGGGGCAACAAGCCGGGATCACGGCCGCTCGATCTCAAAAACGGTCGTGTCGATATGAGCCACGGCGCGGGCGGTCGCGCCATGGCGCACTTGATCGAAGGTTTGTTCGTCGGGGAATTCGATAACGAATTGCTCAACCGCGAACACGACGCGGCGATGTTCACACTGCCCCCCGGCCGGGTGGTGATGAGCACCGACAGCTTCGTCATCTCGCCGCTGTTTTTTCCCGGCGGCAACATTGGTTCCTTGGCCGTGCACGGCACCGTCAACGATATCTCCATGGCTGGCGCGAAGCCCTATTACCTGACCGCAGGCTTCATCATTGAAGAAGGCTTCCCGCTTTGTGACTTGGCCGAAATCGTCAAATCCATGGCCGGAGCCGCGAAAAAGGCTGGGGTGAGCATCGTCACCGGCGACACCAAGGTGGTCGAGCGCGGCCACGGTGACGGCATCTTCATCAATACCGCAGGCGTCGGCGTGGTCCGCGACGGCATCGAGATTTGTGGCGATCTGGCCCGGCCCGGCGATAAGATTTTGCTCAACGGCACGCTTGGCGATCACGGCGTCGCGGTGATGAGCAAGCGGGAGAACTTGAGCTTCTCCACCGCAATCGAGTCCGACAGTCAAAACTTGAGCGACTTGGTGCAGACCATGCTCGATGCGGTGACCGACATTCATGTATTGCGCGATCCGACCCGTGGCGGCTTGGCGGCAACGCTCAATGAAATCGCCCATCAGTCGGGTGTTGGGATCGAACTGATCGAAGACGCCATTCCGGTGCGCCCAGAAGTCAAAAGTGCATGCGAATTGCTGGGCCTCGACCCGTTGTACGTCGCCAACGAAGGCAAGCTGATCGCCATCTGTCCCGCCGACAAGGCCGACGCATTGCTGGCCGTGATGCAGGCACACCCCAAAGGTAAAGACGCCGCCATCGTCGGTGAGGTGCTGCAAGACGCGCGCTGCTTCGTGCGCATGAAAACGCAGCTTGGCGGCACCCGCATGGTCGATTGGCTGGCGGGTGAACAACTGCCCAGAATCTGCTGAGTATTTGCTAGGTCGTGAACTCATAAACAGGGTCGAAATGGCGGTAAAACGGCAAAAATATGCAAGGAAAAGCGCGCAGGATGGGCTTTTGGCCCATTCAAGCGTTTTGACGCCGCAGATTGCAGCCGTTTTATCGTCCTGCGGATATGATCGATTTGCCCGTCTGCGGCGTTGCAAGTCCTTGAAAACCATACGGTTTCCTGCGGTCTTGCGCCTTGCATACGAACAAATCGATTCATACCATTGCGATCCTGTTTATGAGTTCACGGCCTAGCTGAACGTATTGGCGTAAGTGTCGCGCAAGACGTTCTTTTGCACCTTGCCCATGGTGTTGCGGGGAAGCTCGTCAACCACGAATACCCGTTTGGGATGTTTGAAGCGCGCCAAGTCGTTCTTGATTGAGGCTTGCACATCGGCTTCGTTGAGCTTGGCGCCATCAGTGACAATCACAGCGATAACCGCTTCGCCGAAGTCGGGGTGCGGCGCACCGATGACCGCGCTTTCTTTTACGCCGTCCAGTTCATCAATAACGGTTTCGATTTCTTTGGGATAGACGTTGTAGCCGCCGGAAATGATCATGTCCTTGGCGCGCCCGACGATGGACACGCGGCCGTCCTCACTCATCTTGGCCACGTCTCCGGTGATGAACCAGCCGTCGGCGCGAAACTCCGCCGCGGTCTTTTCCGCCATGCGCCAATAGCCTGTAAAGACGTTGGGGCCACGAACTGCCAAAACGCCGATTTCTTCCGCTCCTAAAACCTTGCCATCATCATCGGCGATGCGCACTTCGACGCCGGGAAGGGCATGGCCGACCGTGGCGGGCAGGCGTTCGCCGTCCAGTGGGTTGGATGTGATCATGCCCGTTTCGGTCATGCCGTAGCGTTCCAAGATGCGATGCCCGGTTTTGTCTTCGAATGCGCCAAAGGTTTCGGCCAGCAGCGGCGCGGAGCCGGAAATAAACAAGCGCATGTTTGCGGCGGCCTCACGGTTCAAACCCGGATGATCGACCAGCCGGGTGTAGAACGTCGGCACGCCCATCAACACGGTGGAGCGGGGCAACAGCTCGATCACCTGGTCTGCGTCGAACTTGGGCAGGAACCACATTTTGGAGCCGTTTAGAAGCGCGCAGTGAATCGCCACAAACAGGCCGTGGACGTGAAAGATCGGCAAGGCGTGAATCAGCACGTCGCCGTCGCGCCAACCCCACATCTCGTGCAGGGCGAGGGCGTTGGACGCCAAATTGGCGTGGCTGAGCATCGCGCCCTTGGATCGCCCGGTGGTGCCGGAGGTATATAAAATCGCAGCCAGATCTTCACCGCTGACATGGGCGATGTCAGGGATCGGCTCCGCAATTTCAGCGTTGAGCGTGCCGTCGCCGTGGCCGTCCAGGGTTCTCACATGCAAGGCGTTGCCTTCATCCACAACCTCCAACAAGGACGGTTCGGATTGCGGGCGGCACACCAACAGAGCCGGTTCGGCATCGCCAATGAAATAAGCCACTTCGGCGGGGGTGTAGGCGGTGTTCAGCGGCAAATAGATTGCGCCGATGCGCAGACAGGCAAGATACAGCGCCACGGCTTGCGGCGATTTGTCCACTTGCACGGCGACGCGATCGCCTTTGGTGACGCCTAGGCTTTTCAGGGTCCCGGCATAACGCGCCGACAACATATCCAACCCGCCATAGGTGATCGTTTCGCCGCCGGGAACGGCCAGTGCGGGGGCATTAGGGTTGCTGGGGAAACGGCTTTGAAACAGGGCGTAGAGGTTGGCGTTCGTCATGGCTTTGGGCGTTAAATGAATTTGCGAAACAGTTTGGTGCTGTCGAACAGCTCTTCGAGGGTCTTCATGCGGTCCTTGGTTTCATCCCAGGTTTCGGTTTGGACGGCGGTGATCACGGCTTCGAGGATAAACAGCGTCACCACCGAAGAATCCCATGCCGAGGGGGCCTCGATACGCGAATGAAAACTGTGCGTCGCCAGTTTGCATGCAGGCGAGCCCCATTGATCTGTGAACAACACCAGCGTCACGCCTTTCGATGTCGCCATTTCGGCCAAGCGTAGAATATCGCGTTCGTAGCGGCGAATGTCGAACGCCACCAGTACGTCGCCTTTTTGCATATTCAGAACGTAATGGGGCCACGTGTTGGAATTGGATGCGACCAAGGTGACGCCGTCACGGATCACCTGCATGTGGGTGAAGAAGTAATCGGCCAAAGAGCGCGTCAGTCGTCCGCCGACAACGTGGACCGCCCGGTTTTTGTCCGCCAGAAGTTTCGCCACGGCGTCGAATTCGCCGGGGTCGAGCTGGCGCAGGGTCTGACCCATGTTTTCCATCACCGCGTCGGCGAAACGATTGAGGATATGGGTGTCGGGTGCGTTTTCGGTCCAGCGGTTGTGCTTGGCGATAGGGTTGGAGATGGTTGCTTCGACCTCCGTGCGCAATGCCGCCTGTAATTCGGGGAAGCCCCTGAAACCAAGCTTCTTGGACATGCGCACGACTGTCGGAGTGGAAACCTCAGAAGCTTCGGCGATGGTGGTGATGCTGCCCAGCCCGGACACGGGATAGTTTTCCAGCAACGCGTTGGCCAACTGGCGTTCCGCCCGGGTCAGGTCGTCGAACTGGCTGCGAATGCGTTCCGCCACCGTCAGGTCTTGGGCTGTCCCCATGTCGGCATGTGTCTCTCTGAGTGAATGTGGATGCTCCATACTAAGCATGGATGAAGAATCTTCACCACAAAAATTTGTATGGAAGCAATCGTTTCAGAAATTAACTTGACAGCACCTGCTTTTCTGAAAAAATAGCTTCAGATTTTTGAGGGATGGGGGAAGCCTTGGGTCATGCGTGAGAACGCTCAATCCACGAATTATGAAGAAGCCAGCGATGACGCCAAGCACGGTATCGTCCAATTGCTCAATGCCGAGGGCAAGGGCGACTTCATTTTTGTGTGCGAGCACGCGTCACGGTTTGTGCCGGACGAATTTGCCGGGCTTGGCCTCGACCGCGACGCTTTGATGAGCCATGTCGCATGGGACCCGGGTGCCTGGGCCGTGGCGAAGGAGCTGTCAGAAATTTTCGATGCACCGCTTGTGGGACCGGGTGTTTCGCGCTTGGTTTACGACTGCAACCGCCCCGCCCAGGCGCAAAGCGCGGTGCCGCAAAAAAGCGAAATTTATGACATTCCAGGCAACATTGGGCTGAACGATGCGGATCGTCAGGCGCGCGCCGAGCGGTTCTATGTGCCGTACCGCAACACCCTGACGTCCGTTATCGATTGTGCGTTGAATGCGGGGCGGCACCCGGCGTTTGTGACGATCCATTCTTTTACGCCGGTGTTCAATGGCCAGCCGCGCACGCTCGATCTGGGTATTTTGCACGACACGGATGCGCGTTTGGCGGATGAGATTCTTAAAATCACCAAGGGTGAGGGCGAACTCACCGCACACAGCAATGAGCCGTATGGTCCAGAAGATGGCGTGACCTATACCTTGGCCGAACATGCCATACCGCGCGGGCTGCTCAACGTGATGATCGAAATTCGAAATGATTTGTTGGGCGATGCCGACGCGCAACATGTGATGGCCGTGCGTCTTGAAGGCTACCTCAGAACCGCCTTGGGGAAGCTTGATGTCGAGTTGAATTGCGAGGAGGCGTCATGATGGAATTCGCCAGACTCTACGTACGCATCGTCGATGCGGTGAATTACCGCATCGGCCGGGTGATGATGTACAGCCTGTTCGTCATGTTCGCCGTTTTGCTGTGGTCGTCGATTTCAAAGACGTTTTTCTATCCGTCGCTTTGGACGCTGGAAGTCGCTCAGTTCCTGTTGGTCGCCTATTACATTTTGGGCGGTCCGTATTCGCTGCAACTGGGGGCGAACGTGCGCATGGATTTGCTCTACGCCGATTGGTCTATGAAGAAAAAAGCCTGGTTCGATGCGTTTACCGTTTTCTTCCTAATTTTTTATCTCAGCGTTTTGTTGTACGGGGCCATCGACAGCACGACCTATTCTTTTCAATACAACGAACGCAGCCCAACCGCATGGAGGCCGCATTTGTGGCCGATTAAGGTCATCATGTGCTGCGGCATTTTCCTGATGATGTTGCAGGCGATTTCCGAGTTGTTCAAGGATATTGCCAAAATCAAAGGCGTTAAAATCAAAGGGGAAGACCTCTGATGTCTTATGAGTTGATCGCCCTTTTGATGTTTTCATCGATGATGATGATGATGATGACCGGCCAGCGCGTGTTTGCCGCCATTGGTGGTGTAGCGGCGTTGGCGGCGTTGGCGCTTTGGGGCGTGGGCGGCTCGGATTTGCCGTTTTCGGCGGCCATGAAGTTGATGAAGTGGTATCCGCTACTGACCCTGCCGATGTTCATTTTCATGGGCTATGTGCTTTCCGAATCGAAAATCGCCGACGACTTGTACAAGATGTTTCACGTCTGGATGGGCCCGCTCAATGGCGGTCTTGCCATCGGTACCATCGCCTTGATGGTTCTGATTTCTGCCATGAACGGGCTGTCTGTGGCAGGCATGGCCATCGGTGCGACGATTGCGCTGCCGGAACTGTTGCGCCGCGGTTACGACAAGAAAATGGTCACAGGCGTCATTCAAGCGGGATCGTCGCTGGGCATTTTGGTGCCGCCGTCCGTGGTGTTGGTGCTCTATGCGATGATCGCCCGCCAACCGGTCGGTCAGCTTTGGCTTGCCGGGTTGATCCCGGGCTTGGTGATGGCGACGCTGTTTATTTTGTACATCGCCATCCGCTGTTATTTTCAGCCCAACCTGGGCCCGGCGCTGCCCGAGGATGAGCGCAATGTACCCTTGGCGGAAAAAATGCGCCTGTTGCGTGCAGGCATTTTGCCGATCGCCATCTTCGCGGCGATGATGGTGCCGTTCCTTAACGGCTGGACTTCGCTGGTGGAAAGTTCCGCGATCGGCGCACTGGCGGCTTTTGCCGCCGCGGTGCTCAAACGGCGCATGAACAAGACGGTGCTGGAAACGTCATTGCGTCAGACCCTGGCCGTGTCGTGCATGTTCATGTGGATCATCTTGGCCGCGATGGCGTTCGGCGCGGTGTTCGACGGACTTGGCGCGGTGAAGGCGATCGAGAACCTGTTCACCGATCAACTGCACCTCAATCCGTGGGTCATTTTGATCTTGATGCAGTTGTCGTTTTTGGTGATGGGCACGTTCTTGGACGATACCGCCATGCTGGTGATCGTCGCGCCGCTGTATGTGCCATTGGTCGGCGCATTGGGGTTCGATCTGATTTGGTACGGGGTGCTTTACACCATCACCACGCAGATCGCCTACATGACGCCGCCGTTTGGCTACAACTTGTTTTTGATGCGCGCCATGGCGCCGCCGGAAATCAGTTTGCGCGATATCTATGGTTCAATTTTACCGTTCGTTTTGGTGATGCTGCTTGCGTTGGCCTTGATCATGGCCTTCCCGGAAATCGCACTGTGGCTGCCGCATTATGTGTACGCGAGATAATGGTTTGGGGAATCTGTTTTCGACGTTGAGTACTGAGCAAACACTTTGGAGGTTAAGGAGAGCATCATGATTACAAGGCGTAAGTTATTGACGGCGGCGGGTGCCGCCGGTGTCGCGGGCGCGGCTTCGTTGGCGGCCCCGGCGGTACAGGCCAAATCGAACAAAACCATCAAGTGGCGGATGCAGACCTATGCAGGCGCTGCGTTGGCCGAACACGTCATCAAACCGGCCATCGACAGCTTTAACAAGGTTGCCGGCGGCGATATGCAAATCGAATTGTATTTCGCCGATCAACTGGTGCCGACGGGGGAGCTGTTCCGCGCCATGCAAAAAGGCACCATCGATGCGGTGCAGTCGGACGACGATTCCATGGCATCGCCCACCGAAGTTACGGTGTTCGGCGGCTACTTCCCGTTCGCCAGCCGTTATTCACTGGACGTGCCGGTGTTGTTCAACCAGTACGGTTTGAACGAAATCTGGGATGCGGAATATTCCAAGGTCGGCGTCAAGCACCTGTCGGCAGGCTCTTGGGATCCGTGTAATTTCGCCACCAAGGACCCGATCCACAGTCTGGAAGACCTGAAGGGCAAGCGTGTTTTCACCTTCCCGACGGCCGGTCGCTTCCTGGCGCAGTTCGGCGTGGTGCCGGTGACGTTGCCGTGGGAAGACGTGGAAGTCGCCGTGCAGACCGGCGAATTGGACGGCATCGCATGGTCGGGCATTACCGAAGACTACACGTCGGGTTGGGCCAAGGTGACGGACTACTTCCTGACCAACAACATCTCCGGCGCATGGGCGGGTTCGTTCTTCGCCAACATGGACCGCTACAATGAGCTGCCTGACCACCTGAAGGAACTGTTGAAGCTGACCATGGACAGCTCTCACTACTATCGTCAGTGGTGGTACTGGGGCGGCGAAGCGTCCCTGCGCGTCCACGGCAAGGACATGAAGATGACCACCATTCCCGATGCGGAATGGGCAACGGTCGAAGACGCGGCGCATAAGTTCTGGGACGAAGTTGCCGCCGAATCTCCGACCAAGAAAAAGATCGTGGACATCATCAAGAAGTACAACGCCGACATGGTTAAAGCCGGTCGTCCGTACCGTTACGGGTGATTTTAGCTGAGGCTGCAAGCTGTGCGGCAAGGTTCGTTTTACCCTCTGGATCTTGCCGTCCGGAACCCCCCTGGGATGCGTCCCAGGGGGAATTCGGTCCACGAAAACGCTACCCAAATTGATTTGATGCTTTCACAATATCCAAGACGTATTCCTTTATTGAGTTTTGAACCAACCAGGTGATGACGATGGCAGGCAAGTTGACTTTTGATGAGCTGAAACAGGCAGCAGGGGACGGCGAAATCGACACGGTTCTCGCCGTGTTGGTCGATATGCAAGGCCGCCTGATGGGCAAGCGCATGCATGTGGATTTTTTCATCGACAGCGCGTGGCAGGAAACCCACAGTTGCAACTACCTGCTCGCCACCGATATGGAGATGGAAACCGTCGAGGGCTACAAGTCGACCGGTTGGGAAGCGGGCTACGGCGATTACGCGATGAAGCCGGATCTGGATACCTTGCGCCTTATTCCGTGGTTGGAAGGCACGGCGCTGGTGATCTGCGACGTGCTCGATCACCACACCCACGAACCCATCGCCCATTCGCCGCGCGCCATCTTGAAAAAGCAAATCGCGCGCTTGGAAGCGATGGGCATGAAGGCCTTCATGGCGACCGAATTGGAATTCTTCCTGTTCAAGGAAAGCTATGAAGAGGCCCAGGAAAAAGGGCATCTCGGCCTCAGCCCGATCAGCGCCTACAACGAGGATTACCACATCTTCCAAACCACCAAGGAAGAAGACGTCATGCGCGCGATCCGCAACGGTTTGAACGGCGCGGACATTCCGGTGGAAAATTCCAAGGGCGAAGCCTGCGCGGGCCAAGCAGAAATCAATGTGCGCTACGCCGATGCGCTGTCCATGGGCGACCGTCACGCGATCATGAAAAACGGCTGCAAGGAAATCGCCTGGGCCAAGGGACGCTCCATCAGCTTCATGGCGAAGTGGAGCTATGAGCACGCCGGCAACTCGTCGCACGTTCATCAATCACTGTGGAGCCTGGACGGTGAGCCGTTGTTCTTCGATCCCGATGCCGAGCACGGCATGTCGGAGCTGATGCGCCATTATCTTGCGGGGCTTTTGCATCATGCCAGCGAAATCACCTATTTCCTGGCGCCTTACATCAATTCCTACAAGCGCTTCATGGAAGGCACCTTTGCCCCGACCAAGGCGATTTGGTCCAAGGACAACCGCACCGCGGGCTACCGCATTTGCGGTGCGCACTCGAAAGCGGTTCGCGTCGAATGCCGGGTCGGCGGCGCGGATTTGAATCCGTATCTGGCGATGGCGGCGCTGTTGGCCGCAGGCATCGACGGCCTGGAAAACAAGCGCGAACTGGAACCGGAATTCAAGGGTGACGCCTACCACGGTGACGGTGCGCGCGAAATTCCCACCACCCTGCGCGACGCCATTGCTGAATTGGACCAATCGAAAATGCTCCGTGCCGCCATGGGCGACGATGTGATCGATCACTACGTCCATGCCGGTAAGTGGGAACAATATGAACAGGACCGCCGCGTCACCGACTGGGAAGTCCGGCGCGGCTTTGAAAGAGCCTAAGCTTTAAGAGAAAACAATCATGACAAAAATGATCCAGTGTACATCCCCCGTGGACGGTTCGGTATATGTCGAACGTCCGTGCGCAAGCCCTGATGAAGCCGTAGCGGTGGTCGCAAAAGCACGTGCGGCGCAACCTGCATGGGCCGCGCGCCCCCTGTCCGAACGCGTCGCCTTGGTGCGCGCCGGGCTGGAGCGCCTTGGCGACATGAACGACGAAGTGGTGACCGAACTGGCCTGGATGATGGGCCGCCCGACCCGTTACGGCGGCGAGTTTGGCGGCGTCAACGAGCGCGGCAGCTATATGGCCGATATCGCCGAAGAAGGGCTGGCCCCGATCATCGTTGAAGACAGCGCTGATTTTGAGCGCCGTATCGAGCGCGAAGCGCTTGGCGTGGTGATGGTCATCGCGCCGTGGAACTACCCGTACATGACGGCCATCAACACCGTCGCCCCGGCGCTGATCGCGGGCAACACGGTGATCATCAAGCACGCCAGCCAGACCGTGTTGGTTGGTGAGCGCATGGTGCGCGCTTTTGTCGAGGCCGGAGTGCCCGAAGATGTGTTTTTGAATGTGTTCTTGGATCACGACACCACCTCATCGTTGATTGCGGCGAACAGCTTCGATTTCGTCAACTTCACCGGATCGGTCGGTGGCGGTCAGTCCATTGAACGTGCAGCAGCGGGCACCTTCACCGGTGTCGGCCTTGAGCTTGGTGGTAAAGACCCCGGCTACGTGATGGAAGACGCCAACCTGGACGCGGCGGTCGACACTTTGATCGACGGCGCGATGTTCAACTCCGGTCAGTGCTGCTGCGGGATCGAGCGCATTTATGTGGTGGAGCAGCTTTACGACGCCTTTGTCGAAAAAGCCGTCGCGATCGTGTCCGGCTATAAGCTCGGCAATCCGTTGGATGCGACCACCACCATCGGTCCGATGGCGCACAAGCGCTTTGCCGACGAAGCGCGCGCTCAAGTATCTGAAGCCATCGCCGACGGCGCGACGGCACTGATCGATCCGGCCTTGTTCCCCGAAGACGATGGCGGCGCGTACATGGCCCCGCAGATTCTCGTCGATGTGACCCAAGATATGCGGGTGATGGGCGACGAAACCTTCGGCCCGGTGGTGGGCATCATGAAGGTCAAGGACGACGAAGAAGCCATTGCCCACATGAACGACAGCGACTTCGGGCTGACCGCATCGCTGTGGACCCAAGATGTGGGTCGCGCAGCCGCCATTGGCGCGCGCTTGCAGACCGGGACGGTGTTCATGAACCGCGCCGATTACGTCGATCCGGGGCTGTGTTGGACCGGGTGCAAAGGCACCGGGCGCGGTGGGGCCTTATCCGTCATCGGCTATCACAACTTGACCCGTCCCAAATCGTATCACCTGAAGAAAGCTTAAGCGCCATGTCACTTACCGCAAACTGGAACTACCCGACCCCGATTCGCTTCGGTGCGGGGCGTATTAAGGAAGTCGCCGATACTTGCGCTACGGCGGGCATCAAGCGTCCGCTGCTGGTCACCGACCGGGGGCTGGCCGATTTACCGATTACGCAAGCCACGCTCGACCTGTTGGACGAAGCGGGGCTTGGTCGCGCCATGTTCGCCGAGGTCGATCCCAACCCCAGCGATACCAACTTGGCGGCAGGCGTTAAGGTCTATAACGAGGGCGACCATGATGGCGTGATCGCGTTCGGTGGCGGTTCGGGCTTGGACCTTGGCAAAGTCATCGCCTTTCAAGCCAAGCAAATCCGCCCGGTGTGGGATTTTGAAGACATCGACGATTGGTGGACTCGCGCCGACTCTGAGGCCATTGCACCCATCATCGCCGTGCCGACCACGGCGGGTACCGGATCCGAAGTGGGCCGTGCGGGTGTTTTGACCAATTCAGAAACACACGTGAAGAAAATCATCTTCCATCCGAAAATCATGCCGTCGGTGGTGATTTGCGATCCTGAATTGACCGTGGGCATGCCCCAGGTGATCACCGTGGGCACCGGTTTGGATGCGTTTATTCATTGTTTGGAAGCCTACAGCTCGCCGTTCTATCACCCCATGAGCCAAGGCATTGCGCTCGAAGGCATGCGCTTGGTGAAGGAAAACCTGCCCAAGGTTTACGCAGACCCAAACGATATAGAAGCGCGCGGTCACATGATGAGCGCGGCGGCGATGGGCGCGACCGCGTTTCAAAAGGGGCTCGGCGCAATGCACGCCATGGCGCACCCGGTGGGCGCGGTTTACAACACCCATCACGGCATGACCAACGCCGTGGTGATGCCTGCGGTGTTGAAATTCAACCGCCCGGCCATCGAAGAGCGCATCTCCGCCGCCGCCGCCTATCTGGGCATCGGCGGTGGGTTCGACGGTTTTTACGACTACGTGATGCAAACCCGCGCCGATCTTGGGGTGCCTGATAAGTTGGGGGCGTTGGGTGTCGGCAGTGATCGCGTCGACGACCTGGCGGCGATGGCGGTGGAAGACCCCAGCGCTGGCGGCAACCCGGTCGAATTGACGCTTGACGCCGCCAGGGCGTTGTTTGAGGCGTGTATCTAAAGTTTCTTTCCCAGGACCTCCCCAGTTCGTCCTATCGCAAGGCCCGCTTGGCGAGACCAATTGGTGGTTTTGCTCAGGCGGGCCTTGAATTTAGGGGGGGGCTGCGCCATGTATTCAGGCATGTGTAACGCCCTAAGCCCCGAGAAAGCCGTGATCTGGTCGGTCTTGCACGATCTTGCATCCGTCGACCTGAGCGCTGAGCATTTCACCCATCCCGCCTATCGGGTTTGGTTCGATGCCGTGCGTGAATTGCGTCAAGGCAATGCGAAAATCAATGCCCACACGATCCATGCCGTTGCCCACGCACGCGGTCATGGCGTGCGCGAACTCGACCGCCGCGCACTGCAGCGCATGCTGCGCATCGCACCGCCCGCGCGCATCGCCGACAATGCTCAATTGCTGTGCCAAGCCTTGGTCGATCGTCATCTTGGCAAACCGGTACATATTGAAAAACTGATCAACTGATTTTGTTCAAGTCGTCATGCGAACGGTGCAAAGGAGAACGGGCAAAAAAATCGCCGGTGAGAGAAAACCCTCACCGGCGCAAGATACAAACCCCTTGCTCTCCAAAATGGAGATGTCACTGATAAGCGAATGGGGACGCGTACCAATGAACACACACGGTTATATTCTACACACAGGGGAATTATGGTACATTCCACGGACAGACGAAGCTGATAATCTATTTGTATTATTTTATTGGGAATTCATTTTGTGTTTCAAAATTAAGTCTTTACCGTACATCGTGTTAGCGGTTTAAGGGGAGGTGGCGCGACGGTCATGAGGATTGTGGCAGCGTGCTCGTTCGAAGGGAAAAGAATGAAAATTCTTCTGGTCGATGATCACAAACTTGTTCGTGCGGGACTTGTATTGGTGCTGAAGCAAATGCAAGAGGGCATTGAGCTGCTCGAGGCCGGCACTGGCCGTGAAGCCGTCGAGACGGCGGGCGGCGCACCCGACATTGACTTAATCTTGATGGACCTGGATTTGCCGGAGGGAAGCGGCCTGGAGGCTCTCACCGCCATCAACGCGAAAAACTCGGCCGTGCCCGTGGTGATCCTGTCCGCGATGGAAGACCAAGCCATGGTGTCGCGCGCCATGGAGCTTGGCGCGCGCGGTTTCATCCCAAAGTCGGCGAGCGGTGATGTGATGCTCAATTCATTGCGATTGGTGCTATCAGGCGGGATTTGCTTGCCACCCGGATATGGTGATGGTGCGCGGGGCGACAGCGCCGAGATGCCAAATCTGACGCAACGCCAATTGGAGGTGCTGCGTTTTATGGCGCAAGGCAATTCAAACAAGGAAATAGCGCGGGAACTGGGCATTTCCGAAAACACCGTGCGGGTTCACATTTCGGCCATCATCAGTGCGCTCGACGCCACCAACCGAACCGAAGCGGCTTATTCCGCCATGCGCTTGGGGCTTATCCCACGCGCCACGCTCGGCATGGCTTGAGCGTCAGGATACATGTGACGGTGCGCGGGGGTGTGCATCGGGGCTGGCCTTGCGTGACAGTGTTTCGCGCACTCTGGCCATCAGCTCTTCGGGTTGTACGGGTTTGTGAAGGATCGGTAGGCCGCTGCGTTTCGCTTCACGCAAACGTTCCGGTGCGGTGTCTCCCGTAATGATGATGGCGGGAATGTCGGTCGCCAGGGTCTTGCGGATCATATCAATGGCGTCACGCCCCGTCATCTCGGCGTCTAGTCGATAATCGGCGATGATCAGGTCGGGAATGCGGCTCGCGCCTATGAACGCGCCGCGAATGATGTTGGTGTGCGCCGTGAGGAACGTTTGCGTGCTATAGCCAGCACTTTCCAATAAGGATTTTAGCCCCAACATGACCTGTTCATCGTCTTCGACAATGACGATATGTTCATGGCCGTGCGCCATGGAGACGGGTAACAGCTCGCGCTCTTCATCAATTTGTTCGACCGACAGCGGCACCTCGACCCAGAACACGGATCCTTTACCTGGATTCGACATGCAGCCCATCTGACAGCCGAGTAAGTTTGACATCCGCCGGACGATCGAAAGCCCCAACCCCAAGCCCTGCGTACGTTGACGCGCTTCATTGTCGACTTGGTAGAAGTCCTGAAAAATCAGATCCAATTTATCGGTCGCGATACCCGACCCGGTGTCCCACACTTCGATGCGTAGATATCCATCGCGGCGGCGACAACCGATGAGAACCCGTCCCCGGTCGGTGTACTTGATGGCGTTGTCCACCAGATTGCGCACGATGGTTTCCAACAATGAGGGGTCCGAATATATGTGTCTCGTGCTTTCAACCGTGCGCAATTGTAAATCGTTGGCCCACGCCACGGCGGTCAGTTCGCTTTTGATGCGTGAGATCATCGACCCGGCGGAAAAATTCTTAAGGGTAGGCTGCACCACGCCGGCTTCCAGCTTGGAGATATCCAAAAGGGTGTTGAGCAGCTCTTTCAAGGAATCCAAAGAGTTGCGGATCAGCTTGATGATGTCGCGCTTTTCCTCGTCGATCTCTTTGTTCTCCAGAGCATAGACGAAGAGGTTGAGCGCTTGCAGAGGCTGGCGCAGATCGTGACTGGCCGCGGCGAGGAAACGGGTCTTGGCGACGGACGCCTGCTCAGCTTCGTCGCGCGCATCCATCAGCCCAGCTTCGCGCGAATGCAAGGTGTCGACAAGGTATTGCAGCGATTGCGCCATGTCGGTGATTTCATCGTCGCCCGAGGTGTTGATTTTAACATATTCTCCCTCCGCATGGGCGAGCATGGACACGCGCAACTGAACCAAACGGCGCAGCACGGTTCGGCTGACGTAAAAAAATGTCGCCGTCGCGACCAAGGCGGAGACCAATATGAAGCCGATCATGGCCTGCAACGTAATATCCATGGACCGGCTGGTGTCTTTGTTGGTTTTGGTGATGGCGGTGCGGATATCCTGGGTGGCGAGATCGGATGCGGAAATGAACTGTTCGGCTATGGTGCGCGCCGCCCGCAGTGCGGCCTGGATTTGGTTGAGGGTATCGAGGTCCAGCTTTTTGACGTGAAACAGTCCGTTGCGTCCGTAGGTGACGGCGTCCAGGCGGTCCAGTGTGTCCTGGGCATCGATTTGCACTTCGTTGGGCAAGTAGGCGTACTGGCCGCGCACGTCATTGAGTTTGCGTGTGACGTGTTTTTCCAACTTGGCCAGCGGGGCGGTGTGCTCAAGGCGCGTTGCCGTCATCAACATGAAAATGACGGCGTGAATGGACTCGTTCCACTGGTGCAGCGGCCCCGATGGCGCAATTGTTCCGTCGGGCAGGTTGGTGCCGAACTGCACCGACACCATGTCCTCTTGAAGTTGGATCATTTCCCGATCGATTTCCTTCAGCCGCTCGGCATAGACAATGCGATTTTCCGTGAGCGTATTGAGGGTATTGTAGGTGCTGAACAATTGCTCTTTCAGGTCGAGCAGTTCTTGCTTTCGCGTGCCCGAAAGGGATTCCTTGGAGATGCGATTGACGATTTCCTCCAGCCAAGCGGCGTCGTCTTCGACTTGGGAAATCAAATTGACGCGTGTCCACGTGGTCGGGGAAATGATCAGACTGGCCCCACGACCGGCAACGCTGATGGACAGTTGGCTGATGTGCGCGGTGTCTTCAAGCGTCGGCAGTTCCGAGTTGATCAATGTGTCGTAATTGTCTTGAAAACGGTTGAGGGCCACAATCGAGGCGACGCCTGCGACAATGGCGGTTACGGTGATGAAACCCAGCGCAAGAAAAAGCTTGGTTGAGATCGCGGACTGCGCTTTTGCGACAAAGGGGGCGTTTCGTTCAGAAGGGGGGGCGTGCGGCGCGCCCGTGGCATTCATACTCATTGATCCTTGAAGTCCTAACCGTTTGGAGAGTATCACTTATCAATACAAGACTTTAAATAAAACTCCCGTTCAGCGAGAGTATACACGAGCAGGATGGAAAACGGGGAAACGGAGTGATTTGGTGAAACGGGCAATAATTTTGGGTGTCACGGCAATCGTGTCGGTGATGATGAAGGTCGATGACGTAAGCGCCGCCTCGACCATGGAGACGATCAAAAACCGCGGTTATGTCGAATGTGGCGTGACGGACCGGGTGCCGGGGTTTTCCTTTCATCAGGCGGATGGTCAATGGAAAGGGTTTTACATCGATTTCTGCCGCGCCGCCGGGGCTGCGGTGCTTGGCGACGCCAAGGCCGTACAGGTTGATAGCTACTGGCTGGATGCCTTGGAAGGTCGTGAGATTGATGTGTTGCATGCGGGTTCGACGTGGACGTTTGTGCGCGACACCACCCGCGATATCGAATTTCCAGGCATATACTTCTATGACGGACAAGGCTTTATCGCCCATTCCAATCTTGGTGTGAAATCTCTCAAGGACGCAATGGCGATGAAAGGTCTCAAGGTCTGCGCCATTGGGCCGACGTCGACGGCGCACAGCAATCTTGCCGACTTCATCACCAAAAATCAGTTGCAGTGGACGCTGGTTCCCATTCAAACTTTGGACGGCATGTGGCGCGCCTTTTTTGGCAGCCGCTGCGATATGGCGATACATGATCGCTCCGCCCTCGCCGCCATACATGCGGGGCGTTTAGAAGACAGCGGTGATTTCATCGTCTTTCCTGAAGTGATCAGCAAGGAGCCTCTGGCGCCCGCCGTGCGCGCCGATGATGTGCAATGGCGCGATTTTGTGGCGTGGACCACCTTGGTGAGCATTGCCGCCGAAGAGCTTGGCGTCACCAGCTCAAACGTCGATGAGATGAAGGCCACGTCCAAATCTTCGGAAGTGCGCCGACTGCTGGGCGTGGAACCGGGACTTGGCCAGGGGTTCGGACTTGATGACGAATGGGCTTACCGCGTGATCAAGCAGGTCGGCAATTACGGTGAGATTTTCGAGCGCAACCTCGGTCTGCAAACCAAGTTTAAAATGGCGAGGGGGCTCAACAGCTCGTGGCGCGATGGAGGCCTGCTCTATGCGCCTCCCATTCGCTGATTTTTTTACCTCGGCTGTTCCAACGTGAGCGATTTATCTATAAATTATATGAATGGAACATGCGACAGGCTGGAAGTTCTGGATCGATCGGGGCGGTACGTTTACCGACGTGGCTGCGCGATGCCCGGATGGGCGCATTGAGACCCTCAAGCTGCTCAGCGAAAATCCGGAGCAATACCCCGACGCGGCGGTGGAGGGCATCCGCCGTCTGATGGGGGTGGCGACAGGCACCGTGCTGCCCGGACACGCCGTGCGCCACATCAAGATGGGCACCACGGTCGCGACCAACGCGCTTCTTGAGCGCAAGGGCGAACGCACGGCCTTGGTGATCACGCGGGGGTTCGCGGATGCTTTGCGCATCGGCTACCAAAACCGCCCGCATTTGTTCGAACGCAACATCCAACTGCCTGATTTGCTGCACGAGCGTGTCATTGAAGCGCATGAGCGTGTCGGCGCGCATGGCGAGATCATCTCGGTCCTTGACGAAAAGGGGCTTCGCCAGGACTTGCAAGACGTGTTCGATAGCGGCATTCGTGCGCTGGCCATCGTGTTCATGCACGGCTATCGCTACCCCGCACATGAACAACGCGCGGCGTGGATCGCCAAGGCCATTGGCTTCACGCAAATTTCCACCAGCCACGAAGTCAGCCCGTTGATGAAGTTGGTGTCGCGCGGCGACACCGCTGTGGTGGATGCGTACTTGTCGCCGATCCTGCGTCGCTATGTCGACCGGGTGAGCGCCGAGGTTTCCGACACCCGGTTGATGTTTATGCAATCCAACGGCGGTCTGACCGATGCGCGCTTGTTTCAGGGCAAGGACAGCATTTTGTCCGGTCCCGCGGGCGGTGTGGTCGGCATGGCGCGCACGGCGGGTTTGGCCGGGTTCGACAAGGTGATCGGTTTTGACATGGGCGGCACGTCCACCGATGTCAGCCATTTCGACGGCGCATATGAGCGCGTGTTCGAAACCCACGTGGCGGGCGTGCGGTTACGCGCGCCGATGATGCATATTCACACCGTGGCGGCGGGTGGCGGCTCGATCTTGCATTTCGACGGGGCGCGTTTTCGCGTCGGTCCCGACAGCGCAGGCGCGAACCCCGGCCCGGCGTGTTACCGTCGCGGCGGACCGTTGGCTGTGACGGACTGCAACGTGATGTTGGGCAAAATCCAGGCCGCACATTTTCCCCACGTGTTCGGACCCAAGGCCGATCAGCCCCTGGATGAGGCCGTTGTGCGCGCCGCGTTTGAAACCCTGGCGGCGGAGATTGAACGCTCCACCGGCGAGGCCATGAGCCCCGGGCAGGTCGCGGAGGGCTTCTTGAGCATCGCGGTGGAGAACATGGCCAATGCGATCAAGAAAATTTCGGTGGAGCGCGGTTACGACATCACCGAATACGCGCTCAACTGTTTTGGCGGCGCGGGCGGACAGCATGCGTGCTTGGTGGCCGACGCCTTGGGTATGGAGACGGTCTTCATTCATCCCTATGCGGGCATTCTGTCGGCCTATGGCATGGGCTTGGCGGACTTCACCGCCATGCGCGAACGCGCGCTGGAATGCACACTGAGTGAAGACGCCTTTATGTCTTTGCGCGATGTCTTGGATGAATTGGGCGTCGAAGCACGGGCCGAATTGACCGCGCAAGACATTGCGGACGATCTGATCGAGGTGCGCGAGCGGCTGTTGTTGCGCTATACGGGCACCGACACGGCGCTGGAAATTCCTTTTGCGCCCCTGGCCGATGTGATGAGCGCGTTCGAGGACGCCCACCGGCGTCGCTTTGGCTTCATTCAGCCGGGCCGCGACTTGATTGTCGAAGCTGCGGCGGTCGAAGCGGTGGGGCGCGACGATGAAGACCCCGTTCAAGCCGATCCGCGCCGCACGCGTGAGGGGGAAGCGCAGCCGCTCGACACGGTGGGGATGATGTCCGGCGGCGCGCGCCACGACGCCCCGGTGTGGGACATCGCGACATTAAGCGCGGGCGACCGGCTCAAGGGCCCGGCGATCATACGCGACGACAACTCAACCGTGGTGGTGGAACCCGGCTGGCAAGCCGTCTATACCGATCAGGGCAACTTGGTGCTGACGCGTTTTATACCGCGTCCCAAAGGCGTCAGTGTCGGAACCGACGCCGATCCGGTGATGCTGGAGATTTTCAACAATCTGTTTATGTCCATCGCCGAACAGATGGGCGCGACGCTGGCCAACACGGCGCATTCGGTGAACATTAAAGAACGCCTGGATTTTTCCTGCGCGCTGTTCGACGGCGCTGGCAATCTGGTCGCCAACGCACCGCACATGCCGGTGCACTTGGGCTCCATGGGCGAGAGCGTGAAAAGCGTGATCGGTGCGCACGAAACCACGATGAAACATGGCGATGTCTTCGCCATCAATGCACCTTACAACGGTGGCACGCATTTGCCCGATGTCACGGTGGTGACGCCGGTGTTCGAAGGCGGTGAAGTTTTGTTTTATGTGGCGTCGCGCGGCCATCATGCCGACATCGGCGGTATCTCGCCGGGCTCCATGCCGCCGTATTCCAAAAGCGTGGAAGACGAAGGCGTGCTCATCGACAACGTCAAAATCGTCACTGAAGGCCGGTTTATGGACCATGAGGTGCGCGCGCTGCTGGCGTCCGGTCCATGGCCCGCGCGCAACATCGAGCAAAATATTGCCGATCTCGGCGCGCAGATCGCCGCCAACGAAAAAGGCATAGCCGAGCTTTCGCGCATGGTCGTGCACTTCGGCCTCGATGTGGTGCGCGCCTATATGGGCCATGTCCAGGACAACGCCGAGGAAAGCGTGCGGCGGGTTTTGGATGTGCTCGACGACGGCGCGTTTACCTACGAACTGGACGACGGTGCGCAAATCCACGTGGACATCCGCATCGATAAAGCGGCGCGCAAGGCGGTGGTCGATTTCACCGGTACGTCCGCACAACAGCCCACCAACTTCAATGCCCCGTTTGCGGTGTGCCGGGCGGCGGTGCTGTACGTGTTCCGCACTTTGGTGGACGACGATATCCCGCTCAATGCCGGCTGCTTGAAGCCGATTGAGATCATCGCGCCAGAGGGCTCCATGCTCAATCCGCGCTATCCGGCGGCCGTGGTGGCGGGCAATGTGGAAACCAGCCAGTGCGTCACCGATGCGCTTTACGGGGCCTTGGGCGTATTGGCGGCGGCGCAAGGCACGATGAACAACTTCACCTTTGGCAACGACGCCTATCAATATTACGAAACCATCTGCGGCGGCGCGGGCGCGGGACCGGACTTCGACGGCCGAAGCGCGGTACACACCCATATGACCAATTCACGTCTCACCGATCCTGAGGTTTTGGAATGGCGCTTTCCGGTGCTGGTGGACGGTTTTTCCATCCGCCGGGGCTCGGGCGGGGCAGGCCGACATCGGGGCGGCGACGGCGTGGTGCGACGTATCAAATTCCTGGAAGCCATGAGCGCGGGCATCCTATCCAATCACAGGCGTATACCGCCGTTCGGCCTGAGCGGCGGCGGCGCGGGACAAGTGGGTGTCAACCGGATCGAGCGCGCGGACGGGCGTGTTGAGAACTTAGGCCCCACCGCAGCGGTGGAACTGCAGCCCGGCGACATGTTCGTGATCGAGACGCCGGGCGGCGGCGGTTATGGAGAGACGTCATGAGTGCACGGAAAAGCCGCAAGCCCATCGTTTCATCTGCTCATCTTGCCCAGCCCGGGGCCGAGGGGTTGAGCGAATTCGAATATGGTCTGATCGTCGCGGGAGGCGCGTTTCAACGCTGGACCGTGCGCTGCATGGCGGCGGCGGGACTGGAGGAACTGAACCATCTTGATGTTTTGGTGCTGCATTCGGTCAACCATCGCGATCGCGACAAGCGTGCAGCGGACATATGCTTCGTTTTGGGCATCGAAGAGACTCACACCGTCACCTATGCGCTGAAAAAGTTGGTGCGTTTGGGGCTGGTGGAACGCTTGCGCCGAGGCAAAGAAAGTTTCTTCGCCACATCTTCATCCGGTCGCCAAGCGTGCGCCAAGTATGCCGAGGTGCGAGAAGCCTGCCTGTTGGAAGCTTTGGACGCGCTGGGCTTCGAAGGCGGAACCATCGAAGAGGCCGCGGGACGCTTGCGCGCGCTATCAGGGCTCTACGATCAAGCTGCCCGCGCCGCCGCATCGCTGTAATTGACCCGGTGTCGGAAACACCCATATGGAATGCATCTTTCGAGAGGTGGGTGCGCAAGCAGGTGTTTTTTGTTCAAATACATACGGCAATTCCAATGAATATATAAGAAAATTACATTGTAAAATTATGTAAAATATATTGAAATCACACATGTAATACCCGTGTGAATGGGCATTGAGTGCGCCTTTAAAGATGAGTTTCTGCATTCAAATGGTTGTTTGAGGCAACTCAAGGGGATGACAGCACCAAAATGGGCGTCATAACACTTGTTTTACGCATCGGCTTTGTGATCTTTGTGGTCGAGGGCTTAATAATGGTTGGCTTCATATGGCTGCCATTTGAGATGGAGCCGGGCCAACAGGCGCTATTCGACGCCGTTTTGCTGGCGCTGTTCAGTGCGCCCCTTTTGATCTATGGGGTTATCCGTCCATATGTGCGGGCTCAAGAAGCCATCGAAAATGCGGCGGTGACAGCCCGTCAGCGTAGCGAAAGTCAATTGGCGCAGATACTCGATGCCGTGGTGGACGGGATCGTGACTTCGGATGACCGCGGCATTATCCAGGTCTTCAATCCAGCCGCGGAAAAAATCTTTGGTTACGCGGCCGGGGAAGTCATCGGCCAAAACATCAATGTCCTGATGCCGCCGAGTGTGTCGCGGCAACATAATGGGTTCATGGATATGTGTGACGCCACGGGGTGCGCTTCGATCATCGGCTATGGCCGGGAAGTTCTGGGTCGACGCAAGGACGGCTCCGAGTTTCCCATCGATCTTGCCATCAGCGAACTTGTCATCGACGGCACGCGCATGTTTACAGGCGTGGTGCGCGATATTACCAAGCGCAAGCAGGCGGAACAGGCGCTCATTGACGCAAAAAACCAGGCCGAACGCGCCAGCCGGGTGAAATCCGAGTTTATGGCCAATATGTCGCACGAACTGCGCACACCCTTGAACGCCATCATCGGTTTTTCCGAAGTCGCACGGTCCGAAATGTTCGGCCCTTTGGGACACCCCAAATACATGGAATACGCCGAAGATGTTCAAGAGAGCGCTCAGCACCTCTTGGACTTGATCAATGACATTTTGGATATGGCGCGGATCGAAGCGGACAAATTCGAACTTCATGAAGAAAATATCGACCTTGCGGAGATTGTTTCCTCGCCGATCCATTTCGTGAGCTCCGAACAGGTCGATCTGCGCAACAACATATCCGACACGATGGCCTTCCTTCATGCCGATAAGCGCAGGGTGAAACAGATTTTGCTCAATCTGTTGTCCAATGCGATGAAATTCACCCCCAGCGGTGGAAGGGTCGATCTCGATGCCTTTATGGCGTCCGATGGCGGCATCGTGTTGCAAGTGCGCGATACGGGAATCGGCATGGATGAGGAGGAGATCAATCGGGCGCTCAAGCCCTTTGAGCAGATTGATACCGGCCTTAACCGTAAGTATGAAGGCACGGGGCTTGGCCTGCCTTTGGTGGAACGCATGGCGCGCTTAAACGGCGGCGAGTTGCGCATTGAGAGTGAAAAAGGCAAGGGGACCGTCGTTTGCGTACATTTCCCGCCAAACAGGACCATCGCGCGAAATTTCGATACCAAGATAACCTCCTGACTTGGATCAGCGGGCGAGAAAAAATCCCCAAAAACCACCATTTAAGCGGTTGACAGGGGGGGCTTCACCCCGTATTTTCCGCCTCCACAGGGGCCATGTCGGCTCCGCTCGTTTTTTGAGGATAGACGCCATGAAAGTTCGCAACTCGCTTAAGTCCGCGAAGACTCGCGACAAGAACTGCGTCGTCGTGCGTCGTAAAGGCCGCGTCTACGTGATCAACAAACGCAACCCGCGTTTTAAAGCGCGCCAAGGCTGATCCCGATTTCGGGCGGCCGCACTCAAAGTGCGGCCCTTTGGTGGACGATTTAACAAAACCGCGGCCTTCCCCAGTTGGGAGGCGCGGTTTTGTTGTGTCTGGATTAATGCAGGTTGGTGTCAGTGGGCGATAACGACTTTTCCGACGTTCTTGCGGCTTTCGAAATGCTTCCAAGCTTGCTTCGCCTCCGCAAATGGGAACACGCTGTCGATTTTGGGGCTTAAACGGTGCCACGCAATCGCCCGGTTCATGGCTTCGAATTCATCGCGGCTGCCGACCGCAATCCGGCGAAGTGATGCGCCGCCCATAAAGAGGGCCATAAAATCCACGGGGTCTTGCGTGCCGTCGAGAAACCCGATGAGGCAGACCTCTCCGCCGGGGGCGGTTGCACGGATCGATTTGCCGAGCGTGCCCGGACCGCCGACCTCAACGACGCGATCGACGCCTTGTCCGTCGGTGATCTCACGCACGGCTTGGTCCCAGTCTGGCGTTTTGACGTAGTTGATCGTTGCGTCCGCGCCGAGCGTTTTCAGGACCTTCATTTTTCCATCGCTTGAGGTCGTGGCGATGGTGCGCGCGCCGCTGAGTTTGGCCAATTGCAAAGCAAACAATGAAACGCCCCCGGTGCCAAGAATAAGCACGCTGTCTCCCGGACCGATTGGCGTCGGGCCGTTTAGGGCGGACCACGCCGTCAGCGCTGCACAAGGCAGGGTGGCGGCTTCTTCGAAGCTGAGGTGCGTTGGGATGGAGACCAGGGCCTCTTGATCGACGGCTTTGTACTCGCCAAGCCAGCCATCGCGGTCGCTGCCGTATTGTTCGAAAGCGTAAGCCATATCGAAACGCCCACCGAACCAACGGGGAAAAAAATTGTTGGCGACCCTGTCGCCGACCTTAAAGCGCGTGACCTCCGAGCCGACCTCCACGATTTCTCCAGCACCATCGGAAAGAGGAATAAGGCCGGGCTTCACGGACATTGGATACTGGCCGTTGAGAATAGCGAGATCGCGGTAATTCAGGGTGCTTGCGCGCACCCGAACCAAGACCTGGTTAGGGTGGGGGTGGGGCGTGTCCTCGGTATGCAGAACAAGATCGTCGAGAGTACGGAAGTCTTTGAGGCGGTAAACTTGCATGGGGAAACTCCTGGGATATGAGGCTTCAGAGATATCGCGCAAAGGGTGGCGTGACGTCTTAGCGATCTTGACGGTCAATCGTTGATGTGCCGCAAGAGATGTGCAACGGTAGGCCTTCAAAGTGTTGTTGAACCGTCGAAAATGACCTAATTTTTATCTAATCGTCCCAAAAAAAGATCGATTATGGATTTATTTGATGAAATATTTGCGGCGATGCGTGTTGAAAGCGCGCTTTACGCGCGCTTGATGGCCACGGCTCCCTGGGGAATTGAATTCAATGTCGGACCCGAAGTGCGGTTCGGTCTTGTCGTGCGTGGGGGATGCTGGTTGAAGACTCCGGTGCTGGATCAGCCCTTGGCGCTGGCCGCCGGGGATTGCTTCATTGTCGCGCCTGAAACGCCGTTTGCGTTGTGTGACCACCCGCAAAGTCCGACCCGTCTGTGTTCTGATGTGTTTGAGGGCAAAGATGGCGACCGCGTTGCGTTTGGCGGCGGTGGGCAGCCCACCGACATCGTCGGCGGATGGTTTTCTTTCGATCAGGCCGGCGCTGAACCGTTGATGTCGGTGTTGCCGCCGGTGTTGCGGATCGGCATGGACAGCGCCCGCGTTCAGGCGCTGCAAGCGACGATGCAACTGATCGCCATGGAAACCGCAGAGCATGGACTGGGATCGAAATTGGTCGTCAGTCGACTGGCCGACATCATGTTTGTTCAGGCGGTGCGAGCGTATTGTCTTTCTGGGGCGGGGGTGCAAACGGGTTGGCTTGCGGCCTATACGGACCGGCGGCTGGGTGCGGCGATGCGGGCCATGCATGATGATATCGGACGGGATTGGACGGCGCAAACACTGGCGGGCGCGGCGTCGATGTCGCGGTCGGTGTTTGCGCGGCGGTTTAAAGAAACCGTGGGCGAAACACCTTTGGGCTACTTGACGCGATGGCGGATCTACAAAGCAAAATGCCTATTGCGTCAGAGCGATTTGTCGCTCTATGCAATCGCCGAACGCGTGGGCTATGCCACGGATGGGGCGTTTAATCGGGTCTTTAAACGCCAAGTTGGCGAGACGCCGGGACGCTATCGACGAAGGACAAACATGCGGACAATTTCGGGCGAAGACGTTTCGGCCTAAAAGCGCCCCGCTTGCCCCCATGGGCTCCCATTCTTGTTTAGGGGCGGTTATTGGAAAGGGTTAACCGCGCGTTGGCGTGCGCCATTTGAGCTTACCCGTGCGGCACGCCACGCCCGCATAGATGCGCGTATTGCTCTGACGGGTCAGGTACTGTTTGTAGGTGCGGCAGAACTGGCCGTTCTGTGCACGGTACGTCGCCAAGGGCTCAACCTGCGTCGAGGTACCGGTTTTTTTGTCCGTCCAACTGCGAATTTCGCCGCGCTTGGCGTTTTCAAGGGCATCTTGCCACGTGCGGATGATGCCGATGCGAACTTTTTTGGGCTCGTCGGTCAAGGATGGGCGCACGGCCGTCAGTTCGCGTACGGTTTCGCCATTTGTTTTGTGGAAGCTCTTGCGCAGCACATAGGTGCTGATCGAGGGCGCGTAATACCACGTGTAGGACTGCCACCACTTGTTGGATGAGGAGCGTCGCTCGCATTTGAGGCGAAAGGTGTCGAATTCTCCGGCAAGCACGCGCACGTGCTCAATACCCTCAACCGCGCACGACCATTTTTGTGAGAATTCACCCACGCTTTCGGAGGTTTTGCTCACGGAGCGGCCCTCGGTTGAAAAGCTTGCCGAGTTGCCGACGCGCAGCGGCCACAGTGCGTTGGTCGGTACGCGGGATTCCTTGAAGTATTCCGCCGTGCTGCCCTCCAGGTAAGGGGACGGAATGACAAAATTGCGGAAATTGACAACCTTGCGCTTTCTTTTGTTGATGAGGTCGACGGTTTCACCGTTCGTCGCGACGACCTGTTCAAGCCATCCATTGGCGTAGTAGTACTTGTCGCCCGCGTTCAGTGTCGGCAGCGGCGCGGGGGGCAGGACGGCATCGCCCATCGGCTGAGAGGAGAAGTATTTCGATTGCGGCGCGATGGTGGGGATGCAAGCGGCTGCGCTTAATCCGATTGAGCCGACAAGGCTCAGTTTCAGAAGACTTTTCTTAAAATTGTTTGCCTGCAGCATACTTCCGCCTATGTGTTTTTCTCTAAGGGTACTGTTTTTTCATTTTTGACGATATCGAGCGGTGACCTGGATCACACTTCGATCATATAGGCCCGGATCACACAGGCTCTGATTTTAGGGATTTTATCAGGTGGTCCTGAATTTAACCTGAACTCTCGCAAGACGCCGGGACATGGGGCCCCGGCTTCTTGCGCCTGCCCGGCTTTTTGCACTTGATTGCGTCCAGATTAGAGAGCCTTGCCGGAACCGTCTTCCAGGATCAGGTAGCGGGTCTTCCAAACGCCCTCGTCCGTGCGGCACGCCAGCCCGTAGGTGGTCTCGGTTTTACCTGAGATGGTGACGTCCTTGCGGTATTCCCGGCAATACTTTCCGGACTTGTCTTGGTACGTGCGCACTGGGGTGAAAAGCGCAGAACGTTTGCTGTCTGGGTTTTGCCAAGTCAGCTCGTTTCCGCTGAGGTTGACTTCCAGGGCTTTGTTGAGCGCAGCGTCCATGGCGGCTTGGTCTTGCATTAGGGACATGGATGCCAACTGCAACGCCTTTTGGGAATTGCTTTCGAAATATTGGAACCCACCGCCAAGGCCTAAGAGCAAACCGGCAAACGCAGCCGCAAGGGGCAGGGCCTTGCGCCAATACGCTTGGGGGCGCGGCGAAAATGTCACCACGTTCGTCTCCGCCGCCCCATTATCAGGGGTGGATTGGGCCAGCTTGTCCGAGATGGCATCGCGCAAATGCCGGGGCACCGGTTCGTGCAGAGTGTCGTTGAAGGCCACTCGGCTCAGCGCGGCGATTTCACGCAGGCGTTCGACGAGCTTCCGAGCTGTTGGATCGCCGCTCAACTTGGCTTCGACTTCGCGCGCCGTTTGGGCGTCCAACTCGCCGTCCACGTAAGCGATGAGTGTGCTTTCATCAAGGTTCATCATGGCTGTGTACCTCGCTCCATTGGGGAAACCTTTTCGATCGCCATGGCTTCCTCACCATGGTCGGAAACTTCCATCATGCGGGTCAGTGCGGTTCGCGCGCGGACCAAGCGGCTTGTGAGCGTGCCCATGGGGATTTCCAATACGTCCGAGGCCTCCTTGTAGGATAGGCCTTCGACAGACACCAGCATGACTACGGCGCGTTGGTCTTCGGGCAGGGCGTAGATGGCGTGGCGGACGTTATCCAAGGTAAGGCTGGCTTGGACGGCGTTTTCCCCGTCAAAGGACTGCTCACCTTGGCCTTGGATAACCTCATGATAAGCGTTGCGCCGCTTCTGAGCACGGATTTGATCAATGTGGGTGGTCTGAATAATGCGAAACATCCAACTGTCCAGGCGCGTGCCTTGCTCCCATTGATCTATGCGGGTAATGGCTTTTTCGCATGCCGCTTGGACGAGGTCGTCGGCTTCGGCCCCATTGCGGGTTAGGCCGAGGGCAAACCGCCTCAACCGAGGCAAAATCGCAACCAATTCCTGTTGTGTGCGTGCATCCAAGGTCTATAAACCCACTTCAATCCAAATTATCGCGAGGACGCAATCATATACATCTGCGCGAAGAAGTCTTTGTTCTGATAGACTTATTGTTAAAGTGGCTTCGCGTATTCTGTAGAGACAACGATGAACGGAAAGTTTTCATCCCTCAAAAATTATTATGGGTGGGCTTTTCTTTATTTTTAGGGCATGGGATGAAATCAGCATTTTGTGTCGTTATCCGGGCAAGAACGCCAACGAGCGCTTCTAACAGTTACGATATGGAAGGATACCCAGCGATGGCCCATAAATGGATTAAATCTGCGGGGCAAGATCGTGAAACGACCCATTTCACCCATCTTGCCAGTGAATTTACCGGTGATTTTGCCGATGCCGCCAAAAGTGTCGTGCGCAAGCTTCTGCTCGCCTCGTCCGTGAGCGTGCTGGCAATGGCCTACGTGATGAGCCCGGTCCATACCAGCTCTGACGGACTTTCGTTTGGGTTTGCGAAGGCTTTTGCCGATGACGACGGTGGCGGTGATGGCGGCGGTGACAGCGGCGGTGGCGACAGCGGAGATAGTGGTGATAGCGGCGACAGCGGTGATAGTGGCGACAGCGGTGACAGCGGTAGCGACGACGGTGGTGACAGCGATAGTGGCGACGACGGTGGTGACGACGGCGGCAATGACGCTGGCGATGATAGCGAAGATACTGGTGATGGTGGTGATGACGCCAATGATGACGTTGGCGATGATGGCGGCACAGGCGGCGGTGCTGGTGGCGGAGGTGGTGCTGGCGCTGGCGGTGCCGGTGGTGCTCCCGCCGCTGGCGGTGGCGCAGGTGGTGCAGGTGCCGGTACGGGCACCGGTGGTGCAACGGGTGGTGGATCACCGGTCGGCAATCTCGGCGGCTTGACGGGGGTTGGCGCTGCCGCAGAGGCCGGCCTCGTCGGCAATTGGGGTGGCGCGGGTGGCGCTGCAACGGGCGGTGCTGCAACGGGCGGTGCTGCAACAGGTGGCGCTGCAACGGGCGGCGCAACTGGCGGAGCGGCAGGCGGACTTTAAAACGCACGCTCGACTTCACCGAACGCTTAAATATATGGCGAACCCCCGACCACAAGGTCGGGGGTTCTTTATTTTGGCCAAAATATGGATATAAACTGTTCTTTTGTATGGCCCATCAAGGCGATGGGCGATTACACTCACAGGGCGTCGCGGTGGAAGGTGTCCACCGTAATTTTCATCCTATTGGTTAGAGTGATCCCGCCTTGGCGAAAAATATTCTGATCGGTGTCGCGGTTGTTCTGGTTCTGCTGACTGGAATCGTGATCGTTGGGCCGAGTTTTATCGATTCAAATGCGCTAAAGCGTGAAATCACCGCCCAAGCGCGCGCCGCCACGGGGCGTGATCTCACCATTGGCGGAAATTTGGAAATTCGCTTTTTCCCGACCCCGTCGTTGACGGCCAACACCGTCAGCCTGTCCAATGCCACGGGTGCCGAGAGTGCGGATATGGTGCGTTTGAAAGCGGTCGAGGTGCGTGTCGCCCTGATGCCGTTGCTTTCAGGCCAAGTGCAGGTGGAACGCATTCGCTTGCTTAGCCCGGTGGTGAACATCGAAAAATTCGCGGATGGGCGCACGAATCTGGACTTTCAGCCTCAGGGGGCCGTCGCGGCGACCTCGGGTGTGCCGACCACACGATCGGCTCAGTCACCGGCATCGCAAAGCGCCCCTTTACAGAGTGCGGATGGAGGAATGGACATCCGCCTCGACAATTTTGAAGTTGTTGATGGCAAGGTTGTTTACCGGGATGCGGCGACGGGAACGGTGGAGCGGATTGAGGACATCGACGCGACCTTGCGCGCCGGTTCGCTCGACGGTCCGTTCGAAGCCCAGGGTCAGGCGCGGGTCAAGGGTGTGCCGTTGGCGTTTGAAGTCTCGCTTGGTCAGATTATCGAACAACGTACGGTTCCCGTGAACGCAATTGTGACGGCACCGGGCGGCGCGCGCGCGCAAGTTACGGGCGCGGTTTTTGGCCTGGAAGCGGAACCTCACTTTAAGGGAAAAATCAACGCCTCGGGAACGAACTTGGCGCAACTTCTCGATGCCGTCCTGGGAACGGGAACCGCGCCGGTGATGCTCGCTCAGAGCTTTGCCGTGGACAGCGAGATCAATGCGTCCGCCGAAACGCTCAGCCTGAGTGAACTTGAAATGCAGCTTGGCAAATCGCGCACCACGGGGGCTGTCAAGCTCGCCCTCTTTGACGGTGTGGAATTCGACGTGCAATTGCAAGCGGCCCGTATCGATGTCGATGCGATGCTTGAAACGGCCGGCCGACGCTCACCGCTTGAACCGAACGCACAAAAGGACGATGGGACGCCGGTCGCCATCGCGCCGGCTCCGCCGCAAAATGGCGCGACGGATAAGGGGGCGCGACAAGGGTTCGCTTTTCCCAAAAATGTGCGCGGCACCGTTCAGTTGACGGTGGATGCGGTGACGCTCAAAGGCGGGCTTGTCAGCGACGTGCGGCTGGCGGCCGAACTGGCGGATGGCGAATTGGCGTTGAGCCAACTGCAAGCCATGGCCCCGGGCGTCACGGACATGGCCGTATTCGGTTTCGTGCGCCCCAAGGATGGTATGCCGCGCTTCGAAGGCGATGTCGAACTGACCAGCGCCGATCCAACTTCATTATCAGACTGGTTGGGCATTCAACTGCCTGCGGGGGTCGCCGGGCGCGTCAAGCGCATCGCCTACAAAAGCAAAGTTGCGGCCGATGCCGAACAGGTGGCGCTCAGCGGTCTAGAGATTGCGGCCGACAAGTCGAAATTGACCGGCGGCGTGACGTTGGCGCTGCGCAAACGCTTGTCGTTCGGTGCCGACCTGACGCTCGACACCATCAATGTGGACACCTATGTAAACGGGAACGGGAATGGAAGCGGGGCGTCGAAATCCCAAGACGGCGCGACGGTGTCCGGCGGTGTTGAAGCGCAAAAAATCGCAGCGGCTCCCTCTGTGCTTGAGGCTGCTCAGGCGTGGGCAGCGCTTTCCGTGCTCAATGATTTCGACGCCAACCTAAAGGTCCGCGTCGGCGCGTTGACGCAAGGCGGAAAAACACTGAAGAATCTGTTGCTTGACGGCACGTTGTATGCGGGCGCATTGCAGGTGCGTAACCTTCAGCTTGGCGATTTTCAAGGCGCGAACGCGACCCTTTCGGGGGCCTTCAACGGCTTCGGCGCAATCCCGGAAATGTCCAAGGTCAAACTCAACGTCAAGATGAAGGATGCGGCTAAGCTGGCGGCAAGTCTTGGCGCGAACGGCGTGCCCAAGGGGCTTAAAACCGTGGTCATCAACGCCACCGCGGACGGGTCGCTTTTAAAACCGCGTTTTGACGCCAACGTTAATGCACTTAAAGGACAGTTCACCGCCAAGGGCGGCTTTTCGCTGTTGCCCATTGGGTTCGGTTATAGCGGCACCGTCACCGCCAAGCACGGCGACGCGGCGGCGTTGTTGAAAGCGCTCGATACCGGCTACAAACCGGCCGGTCCGCTCGGCGCGCTGGACCTTAGCGCCCAGTTGAATACGGATGGCAAGACCCACAAAATCACCGACTTGAAAAGCACCCTTGGCGAAACCGCCATCAATGGCGATGTCACCGCACATACGGGTGGGGCCAAGCCCCGCGTGACGGCGGATTTGCAAACCGGCGCATTGGTGCTGGATCGCTTTTTGCCCAAGGCGCAAAAAACCGCGTCGCTTTCCCACCCCTCTTCGCGCTGGGGCAATGCCGCTGTGCCGTCCAACATCGTTTATGCTTCCTTCGGCCAAGACGAAATTGCGCAAACCTCGGCGCGCGCCGATAAGCGCTGGTCGCGGGACCGCTTCGACCTCAGTGCGCTCAACACGGTCGATGGCGACATCACTTTGAAATCCGATGCCATCCAATTCGGCGACTACAAGCTTGCCAACGCCGACATTCACGCCACCGTGCAAGACGGCGTTTTGAAGGCGGACAAGATCGTGGGCGACTTGTTCGGCGGGCCGGTCAGCGGTTCGGCCATCGTGCGCGCCAGTGGAACGCCGACCGTCGAAACGAATATCAAGCTGGATGCGCTCAAGGTCAGACAGGCGGTTCAAGCGGTGGCGGGCAAGGATTTGGCCTCAGGCAACCTGTCTTTAAATTTGGCTTTCAACGCCACCGGCTTCAGCCCCGCCGATCTGGTCGGCTCTCTGACGGGCGGCGGCAATCTCAGCATCAATGAACTGGACGTTAAAAAAGGCGGCAAGGGCACCGCACTTTCGGGCGTGATCGGTCTGGTCGCGGCGATGAACCAGTTGTCCTTGGGCAGCGGTAAGAAGGGCAAGGGCCTGGCCGATCTGGCGCTGGCGTTCGACATTCAAGACGGCGTCGCCAACGCCAAAAACATGACGCTGAATTCCGCAATGGGTAGCGGCACGGGCGCGGGCAAAGTCGACATCGCGGGTTGGGGCATCGATTTCGCAGGCAACATGACGGTGGAGCCGAACCTGCTCACCAGTCTGCTCAGCAAGGGCCGCATCGGCCGCCAAGAAATCCCGTTTTCGGTTCGCGGCGCATTGGACAATCCGGGTATCAATTTGGGCGTGGGCAAGGCGTCCACAGGCGGCGGGACGCAACAAAAAATCGATCCTTTCCGAAGCCTAATCGAAAAAGCCTTGCCGGGCGTGAAGCTGCCACAGCAGAAGAAAGCGCCCAGTCAACCCGCGGCACCGCCGCCGCAAGACGGCACCACCCTTGCGCCGCCGCCGCCGCAAAGCGGTTCAAGCGCCCCCGCGCCGGCGCAAAAGCCCGCCAAACCGTCGGCGGAAGACATCATCAAGCAGCTGATGCAGGGATTGTAGATTTTAGGGTCTGTGAGCGTTTTAACATCAGCCTTTGAGTTGGCTGAACACGAACACGCGAATGGCGCTGGACAGGTTGGTGGTGCGGGCGTGGTCGATCTCCGTCACCAGTTTGTTGACGGATTGGCCGCGTTTCATGGCGACGGCGTTCAGGCCGTCCCAAAACGCATCCTCCAGCGACACACTGGTCTGATGCGCGTCGAGCAGGACGGAATGCTTGCGCATCTTGTAGTCTGGGGCCGAAAAGTCATCGTCGATCATGTCGCTTTCCCGCGCTTTTTTCGGACGGCCTTCGCGGCGTCGGCGCGCCGCCCGGCTTGCCACGATATGCGTGCCCAATCACACAGTTCGTCGGAATTTTCCAGCAGCCGCGCGGGACATTCGTAGTAACTTTTGATCACCCGCTTGCCGTCTTCGAACGGGTCGAAGGGTTGCATCTCTTCTGCTTCAAAATCGGCGCGGTTTTGATCGTCCACTTTCAGGAACACGGTGTCGAAAGCCAAAATAGCGAAAATCGTGCCGTCCAGATAGAGCCCCGCGCCGCCGAACATGCGTTTGGCCTGGACCGTGCCGAGAGGCTCCAGCAGTTCCAATACATAATCGCGAAATTCAGGGTTCAGCGCCATGGGGCCTCAAAACAAGTTGTCGTAAATCATCAGCACCGCGACCGCGATCAGCATCACCCCGGTCGAATGGGAAATCAATTTATAGGTGCGCTCGTCCTTAAGCCAGCGGCGCACCGCCTCGGCGGCGAACGCCATCGGCGCTTGCCACAGAGTGTTGATTGTCATCAACCCCAGCGATAACGCAATCAGTTGGTAGGGAACGTCATCGCGGGCGTTGTCGACGAAGTTGGGAAACAGCGCCAAAAACAGCAAGATCACCTTGGGGTTGAGCAGGTTGCACAACATCGCGTCGCGAAAGGCTTTGTGCGCCGACACCGGCGGTTTTCCACTCGCGCCGACGTGCAACAGGCCGTGTTCGCGAAAGCTCTGAAGGCCGATCCACGCAATATAGGCCGCACCGGCCAGCGCCACGAATTTGAATAAAATAGGGCTCGATGCAATCAGCACGGAAATGCCGAAGATGGCCAGCAGGGTGTGGCCGACCAAACCCATCTGTACGCCGAACACGGTCGCCAGCCCGACGTTGCGCCCGGAACTGAGTGAGTAGCGCAAGATGATCAGCGTGTCCGGCCCTGGGGTCAGGACGATAACCGACGCGGTGAGCAAAAATGCAGAGTAGGTGGCAAAATCGACGGGGAAGTCCACGGCTATACCCCCCGCGCAAACGCATTGACGGACTCAATGGCCTCATCCCAATTTTGCGCTTCACTGCGGCCTGATTTTTTGCGCGGCTTGAAACCGTGATCGCCGTCTTCCAGCCACTGCACGCGGATCGCTTCGGACAAGGGGAAGCTCGGAACTTGTTCGACGGTGCCGAAGGTATCGCGGGTGCCTTGCAAAATCAGCGTCGGCGTTTTGATATCCAACAGGTGCGCCATGCGCTCTTCGGCTTTTTCCGGTTTGCCCGGCGGGTGGAATGGATAGCCTAGGCACACCAGCCCCTTTACGGGGGCGTTTTCGTCTTCCAATTCACGCGCAATCATCGACGCCATGCGCCCACCCATGGACTTGCCGCCGATGATCAAGTTTTCCCGCCCCAGCTCGTCGATTACGGCCCGCCACGTCTCCAACAGCACCGGCGCACGATTGGGCGGACGTTTCTTGCCGTCCACTCGACGCTCATGCATGTAAGGAAACTCAAAACGTACGCACTTAAGCCCGTGTGCGGCCAAACCCTCGGCAAAGGCGACCATGAACGCACTGTCCATCGGCGCACCCGCACCATGGGCTAAGGCAATGGTGACGGGCGCGTCGGCGGGACCGTCGATCAGCAAATCGGGTAGAGGCATCAGCCGGAATCCTGGCCGTTGATGTCGTTGCCGTTCTTTTTGATCTCTTCGAAGAAATCGTTGCCCTTGTCGTCGACGATGATGAAGGCGGGGAAGTTTTCGACTTCGATTTTCCAGATCGCTTCCATGCCAAGCTCCGGATACTCGATGCATTCGACGTGCTTGATGGACTTGTCGGCCAGTTCCGCCGCCGCGCCGCCGATGGAGCCCAAATAAAATCCGCCGTGCTTTTTGCACGCATCCGTCACGGCTTGGCTGCGGTTGCCCTTGGCCAGCATGACCATGGAGCCGCCTGCGGCTTGGAACTGATCGACATAGCCGTCCATGCGCCCGGCCGTGGTCGGGCCGAACGAACCTGACGGGTAGCCTTCCGGCGTCTTGGCGGGACCGGCGTAATAGACCGGGTGGTTTTTGATGTAGTCGGGCAGGCCTTGACCAGCATCGAGGCGTTCTTTGAGTTTGGCGTGGGCCAAGTCGCGCCCGACGATCAGCGATCCGGTGAGGCTGACGCGGGTGCGGATCGGGTGCTTGCTCAGTTCCGTACGGATGTCGGCCATGGGCTGGTTGAGGTCGATTTCGACCACATCGGGCGATAGCGCCTTTTCACCGACGTCGGGCATGTATTTGGCCGGGTCGGTTTCCAGTTTTTCCAGGAAAATGCCTTCGGAGGTGATTTTGCCAAGAATTTGGCGGTCCGCCGAGCATGAAACCCCGATGCCCACCGGACACGATGCGCCATGGCGCGGCAAGCGGATCACGCGCACGTCGTGGCAGAAGTATTTGCCGCCGAACTGGGCACCGATGCCCAGATTCTGGGTCATCGCCAGAATTTCGGCTTCCATCTCCTCATCACGGAACGCTTGGCCGTATTCATTGCCTTGGGTCGGTAGGCCATCCAAATAATGGGCCGAGGCCATTTTGACGGTCTTGAGGTTCAATTCCGCCGACAGTCCGCCGATCACCACGGCAAGGTGATAGGGCGGGCACGCGGCGGTGCCGAGTGTGGCGATTTCCGTGCGCAGGAATGCTTCCATCGATTTGGGGTTGAGCAACGCCGCGGTCTTTTGATGCAAAAAGGTCTTGTTGGCGGAACCGCCGCCCTTGGCCATGAACATGAATTTGTAGCTGCCGCCCGCCACCGCGCCGATGTCGATCTGGGCGGGTAAATTATTGCCGGTGCCAACTTCCTTGTACATGGATAGCGGCGCCATCTGGCTGTAGCGCAGGTTGTTTTGCGCATAAGCCTTCATCACGCCTTCCGACAGCGCCTCTTCGTCGCGCCCGCCGGTCCAGACGTTTTCCCCCTTTTTGCCCATGATGATGGCGGTGCCGGTGTCTTGGCACATGGGCAGCACGCCACCTGCGGAAATGTTGGCGTTTTTCAGCAGCTCCATGGCGACGAAGCGGTCGTTGGCGGAGGCCTCGGCGTCGTCGAGGATCGCGGCCAACTGCTTGAGATGCGTGGGGCGCAACAAATGCGAGGTGTCGCGCAACGCGGTCGCGGCCAGCAGGCTCAAACCTTCGGGTTCGATTTCCAAGATGGTGCGCCCGCAAACATTGTGGGTCGAAACGTGGTCGCTGCTCAGCAGACGGTATTCGGTTTCGTCCGGGCCAAAGGCGAAAAGTTCGTGAAAGGCAGGCTCGCTCACAGGCTCACTCGCAGGTTTATTCATGGGAAAAAGTCTCTCAACTGGGGAGGCAGAAAAGGACTTAATTTGTATCGCGACGAGCGGGGCGGGGCCAGCCTGAATTCTTGGCGGGGCGGAATTCTTATTTTTTGCGAAAAGCATCCAGGGTGATGACTTCGCCGGTTTTCTTGTCGTCGCCGTTGGATAGCCCGCCGAGGCGGTCGTCTTGATCGGTGCGATTGCGCGTTTCTTCAAAATAGTCGAGATGCCGGGCGTCGTAATCTTCAACGTCGCCGTCATCGAAATCGGTGTCGTCCTCCTCATCGAGCGGCAACATTTTAAGCTGTAAAGCGAAATTCACCGAAGGGTCCGCGAATGAAATGACGGATGCGTAGGGCACCACCAAATTTTCCTTCTGCCCGCCGAAGCTGAGCATGATGGAAAACGCGTCATCGCCCGCGACCAGATTTTCGAACTGGTGTTGCAACACGATGGTCATGTCGTTGGGGTGCTGGGCACGCAAGCGCGCGGGGATCACGACCCCTTCGTCTTGGGTCAGGAACGAAATGTAAAAGTGATGATCGCCGGGAAGACCGTTATCCGCGACGTGGGCGATGGTTTTTTGAATGACGCTGCGCAACGCCTCCTCAACCCAAATGTCGTAGCGGAGTGTCTCTTCGGTCATAGGCCCAGCGTCTTTCCGTGTGCGATTTATGAAGCCACGCCTGTCTAGGCGCTGCGATTTAAGTGGGGGGCTTCTGTTGCCAGGTGCCCCCCGAACCCCGTGGTTGCTTAGCTGTTAAGCGGCAACCGCAAATGCTACGTCATTATCGTTGGCATTTGTAAAAGTAGCCCGATATCGGTGGTACCATGCCGGGCGAAAGTCAGACCTTTACCACGCTCGTCGATCCTGTTTCGCCCCCATACCGTCCGACGTCTTGAGGTTTCAAGCTCGCCGAAAATTTGGTGGAGGCGCCGGGTACCGCCCCCGGGTCCGAAACGCTTATTTCGAAAAACGTTTATCGCCATAGTCGGTTGCCCGACACCCCAAATATAGGCCGCTCGGCCCGTGATTGCAAAGGCTGCTGTGAGGATTGGCTCAATAATACAAAATGATGATCTTTTTATCACTTTCCACAATATATGGTGTGTGGCCCGATTGAGGACGGTGAATTCATGGTATGATGGGGCCTCGAATCGCGCCTCGCCCAGCCCGCCTCGCCCCGTCGAGGCGTTCTGTGCGTGAGATGCAATTTCAGGAGCACAGTTTGGGGGACCGCAAACCGATGGCGGACATCTTCATCGTCGACGACCAAGGGCCGGAAGCCACGGCCATGTTGCAAGCGCTGTATTCGCGCTCGGCCGAAAGCGCACGCGAGCACTTGGAAATGGTCAAGGAACGCGGCTCAGCCAAGTTCATGGAAAGCTATTATGTGGGCTACGGTCATGCCTCCATCGGCGATTGCGGCACCACCACCTTGTTTATCGAGGGGCTGTCGATTTTGGCGTGCAAGGCGGTACAGGACAACCCGCTTTACAGCGGCCAGGAAAGCTCGACCCGCTACATCGATTTTTCCAAGCAACCGATTATCGACCCCATCGCCACGGACGCCAGCAAAGCCATCTTGGACAAATGGATGGACTTTTACCTGGCTGCACTGGGGCCGCTTGAAGCCTATTTGAAAGAGCAGTTCCCCATCGGTGAAGGTGAAAAAGAGCGGGTATGGCAAAACGCCATCAAAGCGCGCAGCTTCGATATCTTGCGCGGTTTCTTGCCTGCGGGCATCACGTCCCAGTTGGCATGGACCACCAATTTACGTCAAGCCGCCGACAAGCTGCACTTGATGCGCCACCATCCTCTTGCCGAGGTGCGCGACATCGCGGACGGCTGTTTGGCGGAACTGCGCAAAAACTACCCCAGCAGCTTCGGCCACAAGGATTATCCCGAGACCGAGGGCTATCTTGCCCGCACGGCGTATAAGACCAATTATCTCGACGCGGGCTTTTTCGACGCCGACCAGCCCGATTTGAGCTTTTCCACCACCGTGGACAATGCGGTTTTGGAAGCGAAAGAACTGGACGTCATCGAAGGCCGACCGCCGCACACCAACCTGCCGCGCTATCTGGACGGCTATGGGCAGTATACCTGCACCTTCGATTTGGATTACGGTTCGTACCGCGACCTGCAGCGCCACCGCAACGGCATCTGCCGCATTCCGTTGTTAACCGGTGAGCGGGGCTTTCATCCTTGGTATTTGGACGAACTGCCGGATGATATGCGCAGCCGGGCCGAAACCTTGGTCGCAGAACAATACCGGGCCATCGGCGCGCTGGATGCGCGTGACGAGGACAAGCAATACCTTTACCCGTTGGGCGCCAAAATACGCTGCCAGACGGTCTACACCCTGGCGCAAATGATTTACGTTATCGAACTGCGCTCGCAAAATACGGTGCATTCAACGCTTCGTGACGTGATGCACTGGATGCATGGCGAACTGCGCGATCTTCACCCGCGTTTAACCCTGCATACCGATCTAGGAATGTCGAAATTTGATGTAAAGCGCGGCACGCAAACTATATTTAAGAAAGAGCAGTTGGAAGCTTAAGCGTTCGTCTAAGCCCAATAGGGTGCTCTAACTTTTGTCCTCTTGTATTGGGGATTGCGTTTTGTTTTGGATCGGTTCAACTTTATTCGGTTGACGCTGTTGAATGCGAGGCGTGGCGTAACGCGCCCGCTATCCGTGCGAAAGGGCTTATGTCATTGAATTCCGAAAAAAAATTGTTTTCCGCGGAACGCCGCATGATGAAAGAGCGTGGCGAAACCGTTCCTGCGTACGTCCCAACCCCGACGTTCCAGAGCGAAGAGCTGCTGTCGGCCATCGCCGAGATCAAGAAAATGATCGAAGGTTTAGGTGAGCAGGCCACGCCAAGCGCCCATGAACCCTCGCCGGAAATGTCGGTGTTGCGCGGACAACTGCACGACCTGAAGACCTCCATCGACAAAACCAAGGCTGAAATCGCCGCTATCCATAAGCCCGGCGCACACGAAGACAAATTCGTCACCGCGGCCATGGAGTTGGGTGCGATCGTCGAAGCCACCGAGGTTGCGACCAACAACATTCTCGGCGCGGCCGAGGACATCCAAGAACATGCGCAAAATATTCGTGAGCGTATTACCGATGTGAAGTCGCACGATCACCTCAAGGTTATCGATGACTTGGTGATCAAAATCTTTGAAAATTGCAACTTCCAAGACATCACCGGACAGCGCACCGGCAAGGTGGTCAAGACCATCAATTACCTGGAAGAACGCATCCTCACCATGATCAACATCTGGGGCGAGGAAGATTTCGAAGGGATCGAACTGTCCGAAGATGTGCGCTCAGAAGACGAAAAACTGCTCGAGGGTCCGCAACTCGAAGGATCCGGCATTTCCCAGAATGACATCGATTCGCTTTTTGATTGATCCGGTTTTTTAGGGCAGGACAATTTCCACGCGGCGGTTTTTCGGCTCATATTTTCCATCGCCGGTCGGCACCAAAAGCGTGCTTTCTCCTTTGGCTTTCAGCGAAATTTCCTTGGCGTCGAAGCCCAGCGTCACGAATGCGGCTTTGACCGCTTCGGCGCGGCGTTTCGATAAGCCGAGGTTGTAGTCCGCGTCGCCGGAACGGTCGGTGTGTCCGGTCAGGATCAGGCGCGTCACGCTCATGGCATGAGCATTTGCGGCGGCTTGTTCAATAATGGCAAGGCCTTGCGGCGTCACGTCGGCTTTGTTCAGGGCAAAGTGAACCATGTAGGTGTCAGGCAAGGTCCGGTTGGGCAGAGCGGGCGGTTGCTCGCCTTTCTCGATTTGGGCGGCTTGGGGCTCAGGTGGTGCGGCCGCAGCCGTGTTCATGGATTGCATCTCGCTGCCCAACTCGCCCAGTCCACCACGGTCTTGCTCATCCGATGCGCCGAAGTTAAAGCGCAATCCGGCCAGAACGCTGTGGGTCGAGATGTTCATCGATGTCGCGACCCCTGAGGCGGTGGTGAAGTCGGCATCGCGGGTGGTGAAATAACGATAGTCGGCAAACGCATCAACTTGGTCGTTCAGGCGGTAGCTTGCTCCCACCAAGGCTTGGAAGGCGCCGACGGTATCGGAGCCATGAAGCGTCGATCCGCCAAACGGCGCTGCGCCGTCCATTTCGACCTTGGCAAGGCCCACGCCCGCGCCGATGTAGGGGCGCATGGGGCCTATCGTGTCGAGATCGTAGAGAGCGTTGCCCATAAGGCTGGTGGCGTGCGCTTCACCCAGCGCGACGGTTCCCGACACCGTGGAAAGATCGAGTGCGCGGCGCGCGATTTCCGCTTCGCCGCGCCATTGGACACCGTTGCTTTTGAAGCGGTGGCCGATGAACGCGACGCCCATGTTTCCCGTGTCGAACTTAACCGTGCCGCCGCTGGTCCCGCTGGCGGTGCTGCCGGGAGCGCCCACGAGACCGAGACCGGCTCCAACGTAGAGATCGTCACCGGCAAAGGCAAAAGCGCTATAGGTGAAGGCAATGCCGAGGACGGCGAGGGATGTGAAGATACGGGGCATGATTGAGCTCTTGTGACGGATATATACTTCTATATGTTGAGCTGACTGTGGCGCGTTTTTTTGAACATTTCATTAAAAGGCGGGGAAATAAAAAGCGACCCGCTCCTGCTCGGAACGGGTCGCTTTTTGTTCAATTGAGCGACGGATTGCGTCACGTGTACCGGATGCGCGTTACTGCACGATCTTGGGCATAGACGCCGCTTTGGCTTCCAGTTTTTCGCAGGCCTTGTTCCAAACCGTTTCGGCGATTGCCTTGTAAGCCTTGGCGTGTTCGCTGTCAGGGCTGTGATCGATGATCGGGTGACCGCCGTCGGACGTTTCGCGGATTTGAATGTCGAGCGGGATTTCACCCAAGAAATCCATCTGCAACAAATCGGCCTCGTCTTTCGCACCGCCATGGCTGAAGACGTCGGTGCGGCCGCCGCAATGGGGGCATTTGAAGTAGCTCATGTTCTCAATGATGCCGAGAACCGGCACGTCCACCTGCCGGAACATGTTGAGGCCCTTGCGGGCATCCAGCAAGGCGATGTCTTGCGGGGTTGAAACAATGACGACACCGGTCAGCGGAACCTGCTGGGACATGGTCAGATGGACATCCCCGGTACCCGGCGGCATGTCGATCATCAAAACGTCCAACTCGCCCCACTGCACGTCGCGCATCATCTGCACCAGTGCGGTCTGCGCCATCGGGCCGCGCCAGATGACCGGGGTCTCTTCTTCGACCAGGAAGCCCATGGACATGCACTTAATGCCGTGGCCTTCCATGGGATTGAGGTGTTGGCCGTCGGACGAGGTCGGCTCGCCGGTGATGCCCAGCATGCGCGGCATCGACGGACCGTAGATGTCGGCGTCCAAAAGACCGACCTTGAGGCCTTGATCGCGCAGCGCCAGGGCCAAGTTTACGGTGGTGGTGGATTTGCCCACGCCGCCTTTGCCTGACGCCACGGCGATGATGGTCTTCACGCCCGGCATAAGCGGGCCTTCAGCCGGTTGCGGTGCGCTTTTGGGTGCTTGAGCGCCAGATGGGGCGGCGGCTTGACCGCCTTCGTTTTCCGCCGTCAGAACGACCGTCGCAGACAGCACGCCGTCCAAGGCATGAACCTTTTCTTCGGCTTCCTTGCGGACCGGTTCGGCGGCGGCGCCGACGGACGGGGGCACCACGATGGCGAAGATGACATGGCCGTCTTGGACTTGAAGGCCCTGGACCATGCCTTTTTCAACAATGTTTTGATCGCCGTCCATAATTGCGGCGAGAGTCTCGAGAATTTTTTCTTCATTAATCTGCGACATGCTTGAAATCTCCGAAAACGAGCAGATATCCCTGTTCAGGTTGCCTCGCGGTTACGAATATACCTGTTGGCGTTGCGTGGCTCGGCAGGCTAGCCTATAAGCGTTACGAACCCTGATATAGGGTGTCGTATTAGAAAAGCAAAATATAATTGGCCCGCGCGAGCAAATCCGTCTCGCGATCGCCAATTTTAAAACGGACCTGAAGGAAACATAGCGTATGGCTTGGAAACCTCAAGGTGGAGGCGGTCCATGGGGCAGCGGCGGCGGTAATAGCGGCGGACCCTGGGGCGGCGGTGGCGGTTCCGCCGGTGGCGGCAATCAACCCCCCGACATCGAAGAAATGCTGCGCCGTTCGCAGGATAATATTAAAAATTTCATGCCCGGCGGGTTTGGATCGGGCCGTGCGATCGCACTGGCCGTTCTGGCCGCGTTGGTGTTGTGGATGTTCAGCGGCTTTTTCCGCGTCGATGCCGGACACGAAGGCGTGGTGATGTTGTTTGGCAAGCATGTGCCGGAACAAGACACCGGACCAGGCCTGCATTGGTACTTCCCGGCACCCATCGGCAGGGTTGAAAAACCCAACGTCGAAGCTGTGCGCCGTATCGACGTGGGCTTCGTCGCCGCGGGCGAAGCGTCCTCTTCGTTCGGTCGTCCGACCTCCGTGGGTCGCGACGTTCTCGAAGAAAGCTTGATGCTGACCCAAGACCAAAACATCATCGATGTGGACTTTACCGTTCAATGGAAGGTCAAGAATTCCGGCAATTTCCTGTTCAACATTCGCGAACCGGAAGTGACGGTTAAACTGGCCGCCGAAAGCGCCATGCGTGAAGTGATCGGCCAGACCAGTCTGGAAAACGCGTTAACCACGGAACGCGAACTGGTTCAGGGCAAGACGCGTGATTTGTTGCAGGACATATTGGACAGCTACAAAGCGGGCATTACGATTATTCAGGTTCAATTTCTCAAAGGTGAACCGCCCGCGCAGGTGATCGAAGCGTTCAACGACGTGCAGTCCGCGCGCCAAGATCAAGATCGCTTGAAGAACGAAGCCCAAGCTTACGCCAATCAAATCGTCCCGACATCGGAAGGTCAAGCGGCGAAGATGATCCAGCAGGCCGAAGCGTACAAAGAGCAGGTCACCAAAGAAGCCGAGGGTGAAGCCAAACGCTTCGTGTCGGTTTACAACAGTTACAAAGTGGCCAAGGACGTCACCACCCAGCGCCTCTACATCGAAGCGATGGAGGAGATCATGAAAAATTCCAACAAAGTGATCTTGGATCAGAACGGCGGTGGCGTGGTGCCCTATCTGGCGTTGCCGGAATTGCAGAAAAAGTCGGGAGGCCAGAAATGAGCAAGACATTTACGGCCGTTCTCGGCATTCTCGTTTTGGGCGGCGTGATCGTTGCGTCTTCAGCGCTGTTCACGGTCTCGCAGACGGAACAAGCTTTGGTGCTGCAATTTGGTAAACCGAAAGATCGCATCAGCGAACCGGGTCTGCATATTAAAATTCCGTTCGTCCAAAATGTTCTCTATTTCGACAATCGCGTTTTGGACCTTGATCCACCGACCGAACAGGTGATCTTGTCGGACCAAAAGCGCATCAACGTCGATGCCTTTGCGCGCTACCGGATTACCAATCCTTTGCGGTTTTATCAGGCGTTGCGTAATGAGCGCGAGTTTCGCGATCAAGTCGGACGTATTTTGAATTCCAGTGTGCGCAACTCCATGGCGCGCAACACCTTGGGCGATTTGTTGTCGGAAAAACGCAACGACATCATGCTTGAGATCAAAAATCGTTTGGCGGACGAAACCAAGAACTACGGTGTCGAAATTGTCGATGTTCGGGTCGGGCGCACCGATCTGCCGCCCGAAATTTCGCAAAACGTCTACAATCGCATGCGTTCCGAACGCGTGAAGGAAGCCAACCAACTGCGTGCGGACGGCGGCAAGGCGAAATTGACCATCATGTCTCAGGCCGATCGCCAAAAGACGGTGATTATCGCCGAAGCTCAACGCCAATCGGAAATCTTGCGTGGCGAAGGGGAAGCGGAACGCAACCGCATTTTGGGCGAAGCATATGGAAAAGATCCGGAATTCTTTGCGTTCTTCCGCTCCATGACCGCGTATCGTTCGTCGTTAGCTGGTGGCGATACCAATTTGGTTCTGTCACCCGACAGCGACTTCTTCCGTTTTTTCGGTCATCAAACCGGCAAGAAATAAGAAAGCTATACACCCAGTTGAGCAACGGCCCGTTCCTTAATTCTAGGGCGGGCCGTTCGCTTTTGCGGCGGAGAGTTGTTCATGAAAACCCTGCTTGCGGCCTTCGGTCTGGTGTTGGTGATCGAAGGGGCGCTTTACGCCCTGTTTCCCGATGTCATGCGCCGCGCCATGGCGATGATGTTGAGCATGGACGAAATGCACATTCGCATCAGTGCCGTCGTTTCTGCGATGCTCGGTTTGGTGCTGGTATGGCTGGCCCTGGGTTAGGGGGGGCGCTTGGTCCGGTGTGAGTCTCTGTCGTGGCGGTCGCAAAAAAAGTCGTAAAGAGGTCGGGGTTCCGCCATACTTCCTCCCAATTTGGTTTGTATAAACGCAAGATAGCCTCCGGGATGTCTCCCTGACCCTTAAACTCAATTGCCCTTAAACTCGATTGGTCGATCTCAAATGATGAAAAGCCACATGATGAAACATCGCTCCCATGCCTTGGCTCCTGTTGGGGCTGCACGTTTTTTGATCCTTGCGTTTGCTCTGTTGGCGGCTGTGCTGTTGGTTCAGCCCGTTTCCGCTTTTGCCAAGGGCGCGCCGGACAGTTTCGCCGATCTGGCGGACAAGTTACTGCCCGCCGTGGTCAATGTTTCCACCACTCAGGTGATCGAGGGCAAATCTTCCATGCCCGACATGCCGCAGTTTCCACCGGGATCGCCGTTCGAGGATTTCTTCAAGGACTTCTTCGATCAAAACCGAAACGGCCAACATCCGCAGAAACGCAAAGCGACGTCGTTGGGTTCCGGTTTCATTATCGATGATCTCAGCAACGGCGATGCCTATGTGGTGACCAATAACCATGTGGTCGATGGCGCGGATGAGGTGTCCGTCATTTTGCAGGACGACACCCGCATGAAAGCGGAAATCGTCGGTCGCGACGCCAAGTCCGATCTGGCGGTCTTGAAGATACACACCGACCGTAAGCTGCCGTCGGTCAGCTTCGGCAACAGTTCGGCCTCGCGCGTTGGCGACTGGGTTGTGGCCATCGGCAATCCGTTCGGCCTTGGCGGTACGGTGACGGCGGGAATCATTTCAGCGCGCGGCCGCGACATCAACGCAGGCCCCTATGACGACTTCATTCAAACCGATGCGTCGATCAACCGCGGAAATTCCGGCGGTCCCATGTTCAACATGAAGGGCGAAGTCATCGGCATCAACACGGCGATTTATTCGCCATCCGGCGGCAGCGTCGGTATCGGCTTCGCCATTCCGTCCAACGCCGCTGAGGTGGTGATCGAACAGCTGATCAAGCACGGTCAGGTGAGCCGCGGCTGGTTGGGTGTCCACATCCAAGTGGTGACGGATTCCATTGCCGAGACCCTCGGTCTGAAAAAAGCGGAGGGCGCATTGGTCGCCAGCGTGATTGAAGACGGCCCCGCCGCCAAAGCCGGCATCAAGTCCCGCGACGTGATCTTGGAATTCGACGGCAAACACGTGACCGAAATGCGCAAGCTGCCGCGCATTGTCGCCGCGACGCCGGTGGAAAAAGCGGTGAGCGTCAAGGTTTGGCGCGATGGCAAGACAAAAACGCTGAGCGTGATGATCGGCCGTCTTGACGATAAGGAGATCGTCGCCAGCGTCGAGGGAAAACCCCGGACCAAGACGGCGGAACATGCTCTCACCGCATTGGGTCTGACGGTTTCACCCGCGACCGAAGACGTGCTGCGACGCTTTGATCTGGCGGACGGCGTCGAAGGTTTGGTGATCACGGATGTGGACGCCAACAGCCCGGCTTTTGAGGACGGCATTCGTGCAGGCGATCGGCTGAGCGAAGTGAACCAAGAAAAGGTCAAGTCGCCTCAGGATGCGGAGCGCCTGATCAAGTCGGCGAAGAAAGACGGCAAGCGTTCCGTCCTGCTGTTGATCGAAGGCCAGGCGGGTTTCCGTTTTGTCGCGGTGCCGCTACAGTAGCGCGCACTCCAAATCCCAAAATACAAAAAGCCCCGTCTTCGCGACGGGGCTTTTTAGGTTCTGCGTGTTGTTTTTATGTCGATGCTTCCAAGGCCATCTCTTCGGAGCCCGGCGCGAAGGCATAACTGTTCTTGCCGTTCACTTTTACGTCGTACATGGCGATGTCGGCATGTTTCAAGATCGCTTCGGCGTTGTGGCCGTGGTCGGGGTATAGCGCGATGCCGATGCTGGCGCCGACTTGCGCGGTATGGCCGCTTAGGTCCACGGGTACGGACAGCGCGCTTAGGATTTTGTTGGCAACCGTAACGCTGTCCTCGGCGTTGGCCAAATCGCTGAGCACCAGGATGAACTCATCGCCGCCGAAGCGTGCGGCGGTGTCGACTTCACGAATACAGTGCGAAAGGCGGGTCGCGGTTTCCCGCAGGACCAGATCGCCTTTGTCGTGTCCCAAAGTGTCGTTGATGGGTTTAAAGCCGTCCAAGTCCAAAAACATCACCGCGCATTTACTGTGATTGCGCTTGGCGCGTGCGATGGCTTTGTCCAGGCGGTCCATCATTAAAGAGCGGTTGGGCAGATCGGTCAGGCCGTCGTGAGTGGCGACGTGGCGCAGCATCTCTTCGGCGCGGCGGCGTTCCGTCACTTCGTCTTGCAAGGCGCGGGTGCGTTCCTGGACGCGCCGTTCCAGGTTTTCGATGGATTGGCGCAGGGCGGTGACGGCGCGATTGTGCGCGGTGATGTCGCGCGCCTCAATCATGAAGTTGCGTCCCTGTCCGCCGTCGAGAATGGTGATGCCGATCTCAGCGTCGATCAAGTTTTGACTGATATCCACGAACCTGACGGGAATCAGCATGTCTTCCGCCACCAACTCGCGGATGTCGCTAGCAAAAATGTCTTTGTAATCGGCGTGCAGGAAGGTCTCCAGACGCTGTCCCACGACCTCGTCGGCGTATGCGGCCTTGAGCATCTTCATGCCCGCGTCGTTGATATAAGAAATACGCCCGTCGTTCATCACGCATATGAGGTCCAATGCACTGTCGACCAATTTGCGAAAGCGCGCTTCGCTTTGGTGGATCGCGTCCGTCAGTTCCACCTGACGGGTCACGTTTTCGCCCATCACCACATGTGCGGTTTGCCCAAGGTCGGGCAAACCGACGACCTTAAGGCGCAGGCTCATCAATTTGCCGGTTACACCTTTGATGCGCATGGGGATTGCGTCGGTTTCATCGGCCATTACGGCGATGATGTCTTCGATGGTGGCGGCGAAGTCGTCGCAAATTAAACTTTGAAAAGTCCGTCCAAGAAGCGCATCGGGACCATCCGCACCGAGCATGGCGAGCCCGGGCGTGTTGACGTGGCGGATTTTGCCGTCAATGCACACACACACGAAATCCGACAGGGCATCGAGCATGCCTGTCATCGCGAAGGGTGACATCTCTTGCAAGACGTTCGCCGGTAAATGGGGCGCCGGTAAATGGGGCGCCGGTAAATGAGGGGGCGGGGGCGTGTCCGCTTCCGCGTCATGGCAGGCGGGGCGGGGGGCGGGCACAGGTCGAGAGTTAGAGGCGTCAGTCATTGCCGCAAGGGTTTCCCATTCTGAACACGATTATTTTTTTGGTTTTTAGTCCATCGCGAGAGTTTGCGCCCCAAACACCCCAGCCATGGAAAAGGCGTTTTACACCTTTTATTTGTCAGATACAAGAAGGTAACCTTATTGTAGCAAGGGTGATTGGCTTTTACGCGTCGCATAGGGGCCTCACGACACAAAGGGGGAGGGGATTTATGTCCGATAGCATCAAGTATTTGCTGAGTGAAGACCGCATGCCCAAGCGTTGGTACAACTTGGTGGCGGACCTGCCGGAGCCGCCGCCCGCCGTGCTGCATCCGGGCACGGGCCAACCGGTCGGCCCGGACGATCTCGCCCCGCTGTTTCCCATGGCGCTTATTGGTCAAGAGGTTACTCAAGAGCGCGAGGTCGAGATTCCCGAGCCGGTGCGCGATGTCTACCGCCAATGGCGTCCGTCGCCCTTGTTTCGCGCGCGCAAGCTGGAACGGGCTTTGGATACCCCGGCGAAGATTTATTACAAATACGAAGGGGTCAGCCCGACCGGCAGCCACAAACCCAACACCGCCGTTCCGCAGGCGTTTTACAACGCCGAGGAAGGCACCAAGCGCCTCACCACGGAAACGGGCGCGGGGCAGTGGGGCTCGTCGATCGCTTATGCGGGGCAGTACTTCGGCCTCGAAGTCGATGTCTATATGGTTAAGGTCAGCTATGAGCAAAAACCCTATCGCCGCGCTTTAATGCAGACGTTCGGCGCACGTTGCGTGCCCAGCCCGTCCAATGAAACCAATTCCGGGCGCGCCGTGCTGGCCGAACACCCAGATAGCACCGGATCGCTGGGCATCGCCATTTCCGAAGCCGTGGAGATGGCCGCAGGGCGTGACGACACCAAGTACGCGCTGGGCAGCGTGCTCAACCATGTTTTGCTGCACCAGACCGTTATCGGTCAGGAAGCGATGGAACAGATGGACATGGCGGGCGACGATCCCGACATCGTCATCGGTTGTGCGGGCGGCGGCTCCAACTTGGCCGGGCTGGCGTTCCCTTATATCGGACGCAATCTGCGCGAAGGCAAAAAGACCCGCATCATCGCCGCCGAACCGGCCTCGTGCCCAACGCTGACACGCGGCACCTTCGCCTACGATTTCGGCGACACCGCCAGCCTCACGCCGTTGGTGAAGATGTACACGCTGGGCTCCAGTTTCGTGCCGTCGCCGATCCACGCAGGGGGCTTGCGCTACCACGGCATGGCGCCGTTGATCAGTCACGTCTATGACCTCGGTTTAATGGAGGCCCGCGCCTACGCCCAGACCGAATGCTTCATCGCAGGCGTGACCTTCGCCAAGTCCGAAGGCATCGTGCCCGCGCCTGAGAGCACCCACGCGGTCAAGGCCGCCATCGACGAAGCGCTCAAGTGCAAGGAAAACGGCGAGGCCAAGACCATCTTGTTCAACCTGTCCGGCCACGGCTACTTCGACATGCAAGCCTACACCGACTTCTTCGACGGCAAACTCACCGACGAGCCCTACGACGAAGCGATGCTGGCGAAGTCGCTCGAAGGCCTGCCGGACGTGGCGGCGGAGTAAAGCGAATATCTCATTTCGGCAGAAAAAGTGGGGTTTGCGGACTTCGCTTTTTTTGTTTATCGGGGCCTCTAAACGATGTATTAACGGCTGTGTTTGAGCATGTAGAAGATCTAAATGGTTGTGATTCGATTTTGAAAAAACGAGAAACCATTGGTGCGGCGCTCACTGTGTTAGCACTGTTGTCAGGTTGTCAGACTGGGGGCGTTCAGTCGCCTCAAGCTCAATGGGTGACCAAGATGGTCAGTTTCCATTGTGCAATGACACCCAAGGGGGCGGTGTTTGCTTTGGCAAAGTCCAGTTATCCTGAACGAATTGAAGTCGTCAGCATGGATTCTGTTAGCCCTGATGGTTGGCTGAAATCAAAGGTCTACGTGAACAGCAATGGTGTCGATGTCTATGCCAACACCGTGACCGCTGAGCTGGCCTGTTCTGATGCGGAGTGGAACGAAGGGCAAAGAACGGGTGTTTTTCCAGAAGCAGACGTGGGGCCGTTTAAATGATTACTTTTGTGAAGATATCAAAAACAATTGGATTGAGTCTAGGCATGACGATAGGTCTGTCCGCTTGCGGTTTGCATGGTGACATGAATACGCCAGAAGCCGAATGGGTTAAGCAGGTGGTCAGCAAACACTGCTCTGGTGGCCGCTTCATAGCTGATAAAAAAGCCGATGCCGAGATAATTAAGGTTTTGACCATCTACCCCTTGAATGCATCGCCAAAGGACGAATTGCGGTGGGCCACCATTCAGCAAAATGGTGCGAAATATCATATGACCTTGAACACGCAAACCTTGGAAGTTGCGTGCTCAAATACAGAGTGGTCAAAATACGTCAATAAAAACAAACTTAGGCAAAATCCTGTGCTGCCTAAAACGGACATCCCATTTCCAAGATAAGTGCCCTCACCAGACCACCTCCGTCGCCCGCTTCTTGGTTTTGTCCATGGCTTTGGAATACAGCTCCCATTCGTCGCGGGGCAGGTAGCGTTGGGCGAGGAAGTGGTAGAGTTCGGCCAGCAGCTTTTCGGCCTTGGTGGAGCGGTTGGGGGAAAGGTCGCGCCAGTCCTCAATAATGCCTTCCCAGGCCCACAGGCGGCGGTGCAGGTCGTCGCGGTTTTGGCGGATGAAGCGGCTGACCTGGGCGATGTTGGTCAGGGCGGAGAGAATCTCCCCGGTCTGGGCATCCAACTGATCGAAGGAATCGTTGAAGTCGTCGACGACGATCTTCATTAAGCGTTTCAAGGGGGTGATGGTGTCCAGAACGCTCTGTTCTCTTTTGTAGGCCTGTTCGAGCCCCCGCACCGTTTTACGGATGCGCAGGATTTCATGAAAAACGTCACGCAACGCTTCGATGTACGACAGTTCGGTGGCTAGGTTTGCAATCAGGCTGAGCACGTCTTCGCGGCGTTCTTCTTCGATGTTCAAAGCCTTTGCGGCCGCCGTAAAGGCTTGGCTGATTTTTTCCTTGGTTTTGGGGTCGTCGACCACTTGCGCCAACTGAACGGGGTCGGTGATGAGCATTTCTTCGCCCGACATCCATGACACCAACTGCATGGTCACGCGGTTGTGGGCGACGGCGCGGTGCTCGTCGGTGACATTCCATGAGGCGCGCCCGCTGGTCATCTCGCTCGGCACCTTGTCGCCGATGCGCAGTTCGCGCACGTACTTGAGACCCTCCGCCACGATGTCGAGCATCCTGGCGTCGGGATCGTCGTCTTCGAGGTGCAGCTCAAACTTGATGCCGGAAAATTTCAAGGACACTTCATGATGATCCAGCACCGTGACCATCACCGGCTTTTGCGTGTCTTCAAGGGTGCGAAACGAGGTTTCCTCGATGGAGTGAAAAAACGCATGTTCGAAGGCGATTTCGGACGGCATTGCGCCGTCTTCTCTGGGCGCTTCAACCGCGTTTTCCGTCAGCTCGTGTTCCATGTGTGCGTGCTCGGATCGTGGTTGCTTGCATGGAAATAGAGTAACCCAATGGACGTGAAGATCAACACTTAGCGTGCGGCTTGCCCTTAAGCTGCGAACTCATCGCGCCGGTAGCCCTGGATGAACAGCGCGCCGGTGAGGTCCGTGTGGTCGAGACGCGCGCGGGCGTGCTCGCGCGCAACCGGGTGGCCGTGGTATGCGACGCCCATGCCCGCGGCTTCCAGCATCGGCACGTCGTTGGCGCCGTCGCCGATCGCAAACGTATCGGTCATGCCAAGTTCTTGCCCAGCGGCCATGTCGATGAGCATTTCCAGCTTGGTGTTCTTGTCGACCACTGGCGGGATCACTTGGCCGGTGAGCTGTCCGTCGGTGATTTCCAGTTTGTTGCCCAGCGACATGTGAAAGCCCACCTGTTCGCGGATGCGGTCGGTGAAGTATGAAAATCCGCCTGAGATCAGCGCCGTGAACGCGCTGTTTTGGCGCATGGTGCGGATCAATTCCTTGGCGCCGGGGTTGAGATGCACGCCGTTCATGGTGTCCTCAAGGAAGCTCTCGCTTAAGCCTTCCAGCATCGCAACGCGGGTGGTGAGCGCTTCGCGAAAGCCAATTTCGCCGTTCATGGCGCGGGCGGTCAATGCGGCGATCTTGTCTTTGAGACCCGCGAATTCGGCCAACTCATCCAAGGTTTCGCCCGAAACGATGGTGCTGTCCATATCCGCGATGATCAGCTTTTTCTTGCGCCGGAGCGCGCTTTGCGCGATCACATCAATGGGGCGATCGCCTAGCGCTTGGCGCACGGCGTCTTCGGCGTCTTTGGGCCGCACACCTTCGAAGGCGATGTCGACGGCTTCTGCGGGCGAAAGCCAGTCCGGTACGGCGCTTTGCCCGCCCACGCCTTCAAGGGCGCGATGCGTCACATCCACAAGATCGGCGCTCAGTGCGCCGTCGGTGGAATTTGAAATCAAGGTGAGAACGTTGTCCATGCCGACTGAAGGGGCCATACCAGGAAAGGGGCTGCGCTCGGCTCTGATCATCGCCGGACCGACCGCCAGCGGCAAATCGGCCATGGCGATGGATGTCGCCGAGCACTTTTCAGGTACCGTGATAAACGCTGATTCCATGCAGGTCTACAAGGAATTGCGCATAATTACGGCGCGACCATCGATTGATGACGAAAAAAAAATCCCTCATCGGTTGTTCGGTGCGCTTTCCGGGCGTGAAAAATGCTCTGCTGGACGCTGGTGCGCCATGGCCGTGACCGAAATTGGGAACTGTTTTGCGGCTGGACGCCTGCCGGTTCTGGTTGGGGGCACGGGAATGTACCTCAAAAGTTTGGTTGAGGGGCTTTCGCCGATCCCTGATATTGACATAAAGTTTCGCGAACAGGCCACCGCCCTGCATGCAGAGCTTGGCGCGCAAAGTTTTTGGGCGGAGGTTGAGAAACTCGACCCCGTGAGCGCCGCGCGCCTGCCGGTGGGCGACACGCAGCGCTTGTTGCGCGTTTGGGAAGTGACCACGGCCACGCAAAGGCCGCTGTCCGCATGGCAAGACGAGCCCCGCATCGCACCGCTGCCCGACGTCAATTTCGCTCACATCGCACTGGCTCCGCCGCGCGATGCGCTCTACGCGGCGATCAATGCGCGCTTTTCGCGGATGATGGAGGAAGGCACGCTGGATGAGGTGCGGGCCTTGATGGCGTTAGACCTCGATCCCGGATTGCCGCTGATGAAGGCACTGGGGGTGCCGGAATTGATGGCTTTTTTGAAAGGCGAGATGAGCCGTGAGGCCGCCATCGCTCAAGCGCAAAAGGTCAGCCGCAATTATGCCAAGCGCCAGTTGACGTGGGTGCGCTCGCAACTCCCAGAGGCTTACATTCTCCCTGCGCAATATTCGAAAAGCTTTAGCGCAGAAATCTTTTCATTTGTTCATGGGTTTCTGTTGACCGGGCGCACGTGAACGTCTAGTTTCCTTTCTCTTGCGGCTGGGCCCGCCCTGGGGGGAAACCCAAGGGGCGGCCCATCTGCGTTCGGGCAGGGCTTTCATCTCATTCGAAGTATTGGGTGCGGTACCTGCTTTGGTGAAGCATAGACGCCGTCTAAGGTCAACGAGGACATCATGGCAAACGTCGAAATGAACGGTTCCGCAATTGTGATCAAAGCCTTGCACGATCAAGGCGTTGATGTCGTATTCGGCTATCCCGGCGGTGCTGTCCTTCCGATTTACGACGAGATTTTCAAGCAAAACAAGCTTCGTCATGTCCTGGTCCGTCAAGAAGGCGGCGCCGTGCACGCGGCCGAGGGTTATGCGCGTTCGACCGGCAAGGTGGGCTGCGTTTTGGTGACCTCTGGGCCCGGCGCGACCAATGCGGTCACCGGCTTGTTGGATGCGATGCTCGATTCCATTCCGCTGGTGTGCTTGTGCGGCCAGGTGCCGACGCACCTGATTGGCAACGACGCGTTTCAGGAAGCCGACACCACCGGCATCACGCGTCCGTGCACCAAGCACAACTATCTGGTCAAATCCATCGAAGATCTGCCGCGCATCATGCACGAGGCGTTCTACGTTGCGCGCACCGGTCGTCCCGGCCCAGTGGTGGTTGACCTGCCCAAAGACATCTTGATGGATATGGGTCTGTACACCCCGCCGACTAAGGTCAAGCACAAAAGCTACAACCCGCAGGTCAAGGGCGACACCGGCGCGATCAAAGAAGCGGTCAAACTGCTGGCCAAGGCCAAGAAACCGATCATCTACGCCGGTGGCGGTGTGGTGAATTCCGGCCCCGGCGCGTCGCAACTGTTGAAGCAATTCACCCAGTTGACTGGCTTTCCCATCACGTTGACGCTGATGGGTTTGGGCGCGTATCCCGCTTCGGACAAACAGTATCTTGGCATGTTGGGCATGCACGGCACCTATGAAGCCAACATGACGATGCACGATTGCGACGTCATGGTTTGCGTCGGCGCGCGTTTCGATGATCGCATCACCGGGCGTCTGGATGCATTCAGCCCGAATTCGAAGAAAATCCACATCGACATCGATCCAAGCTCCATCAACAAGAGCGTCGCCGTCGATTTACCGATCATCGGCGATGTCGGTCACGTTCTGGAAGACATGATCAAGGTGTGGCGCACCAGCCAAGTCAAGGTCGATCAAAAGGCGTTGAAACACTGGTGGCAACAGATCGACGATTGGCGCGCCAAGGATTGTCTGGCGTATCAAAAAGACGCCAAGATCATCAAGCCGCAGTTGGCCGTTCAGCGCCTCTATGAGCTGACCAAGTCGCGCAAGGACGTCTATATCTCGACCGAAGTGGGCCAGCACCAGATGTGGGCGGCGCAGCACTTCAAGTTTGAAAAACCCAACCACTGGATGACGTCCGGCGGCCTGGGCACCATGGGCTACGGCTTGCCTGCGGCAATGGGCGTGCAAATGGCGCACCCCGACGCACTGGTCATCGACATCGCGGGCGAATCCTCGATCATGATGAACATCCAGGAGTTGGCGGCGATCCGACAGTACCGCTTGCCGGTGAAGGTGTTCATCCTCAATAATCAATACATGGGCATGGTGCGCCAGTGGCAGGAACTGCTGCACGGTTCGCGCTATTCGGAAAGCTACATGGACGCGCTGCCGGACTTCGTCAAACTGGCCGAAAGTTTCGGCGCGGTCGGCCTGCGCGCCACCAAGCCCGAAGAGCTGGACGACGTCATCGGGGAAATGATCGAAACCGACAATTCCGTTATCTGCGACATCGCAGTGGCGCAGGAAGAAAACTGCTTCCCGATGATCCCGTCGGGCGCGGCGCACAATGAAATGATCTTCGGCGCGGACGTCGACACCGAAGGCGCCGTTTCCGAAGATGGCATGGTGCTGGTTTAAGGCGGGATTGAGGAGACTGAGGACATGGCGACGACCAGCATTTACGGTGAAAACCCCATTAAAGAGGCTGTGCACACGCACACCATCTCGGTCCTGGTGGATAACGAACCAGGCGTACTCGCGCGGGTCATCGGCTTGTTTTCAGGCCGAGGTTATAACATCGAAAGCCTGACGGTGGCCGAAACCCGCCACCGTCAGGGGCTGTCGCGCATCACCGTGGTGACGTCCGGCACGGCCATGATCATCGAACAGATCAAGGCACAACTCGGCCGTCTGGTGCCGGTGCACAGCGTTTCGGATTTGACCATCGAAGGCCCCTCGGTAGAGCGCGAACTGGCCTTGGTCAAGGTCGATGGCGTCGGCGACAAGCGCGTCGAAGCGTTGCGCATCGCCGATATTTTTCGCGCCCGCGCTGTGGACGCGACAACTCAATCGTTTGTGTTCGAAATCGTCGGCGATACCGAAAAGCTTGACGCTTTCGTCGAACTTATGAAGCCACTGGGCCTTGTGGACTTGTCCCGCACAGGCGTGGTGGCGATCGCCCGAGGGCCTGACAGCATGCAAGGGCAGGACTAACTTTTATTTGGCATTCCAGATTTGATCTGAAGGAAAAAGAAAATGCGTGTCTATTACGATCGTGACGCCGACGTGAACCTGATCAAGGGTAAAAAAGTCGCCGTTGTTGGCTATGGCTCCCAGGGCCACGCCCATGTCTTGAACATGCGCGACAGCGGCGTCACCGACGTCGTGGTTGCGCTGCGTGAAGAGTCCGCCACCCGCAAGAAAGCCGAAGCCGAAGGCGTCAAATGCATGACCGTCGCCGAAGCCGCCGCTTGGGCCGACGTCATGATGATGCTGACGCCCGACGAATTGCAGGCCGACATCTATTACGCCGACATGCACAAGAACATGAAAGAGGGCACCGCCCTGGTGTTCGCGCACGGCCTCAACGTGCACTTCAACTTGATCGAACCGCGCGCCGATCTGGATGTGTTCATGGTTGCGCCCAAGGGGCCCGGCCACACCGTGCGCGGCGAATACTTGAAGGGCGGCGGTGTGCCGTGCCTGGTCGCGGTCCACCAGAACGCCACCGGCAACGCTTTGGAAGTCGCGCTGTCATATGCATCCGCCATCGGCGGCGGCCGTTCCGGCGTGATCGAAACCAGCTTCAAGGAAGAATGCGAAACCGATCTGTTCGGCGAGCAGGTCGTGCTCTGCGGCGGTTTGATGGAACTGATCAAGAACGGCTTTGAGACCCTGGTCGAAGGCGGCTACGCCCCGGAAATGGCTTACTTCGAATGCCTGCACGAAGTGAAGCTGATCGTCGATCTGATGTACGAAGGCGGCATGGCCAACATGCGCTATTCGATCTCCAACACGGCGGAATACGGCGATTACGTCACCGGCCCGCGCATCATCACGTCCGACACCAAGGCAGAAATGAAGCGCGTTCTCGACGACATTCAGTCCGGCCGTTTCACCCGCGATTGGATGTTGGAATGCAAAGCCGGTCAGCCGTCCTTTAAGGCCACACGCCGTCGCAACGCCGAACACGAAATCGAAGAAGTCGGCCAACGCTTGCGCGCCATGATGCCATGGATCGGCGCCAACCAGCTGGTCGACAAAGAAAAGAACTAAGCTTCTTTTCAGACCAACGATTAAGAAGGGCGGGGCCATGTGGTGCCGCCCTTTTTTTGTCCGCTCTGTCACAAATGCCAAGGGCTCAATCGTCTCTTTCATAAGGACGCGTTGATGCGTTTTATTTTGGAACTGGAAAGGGAAGACAATGTCGAGCAAAGACCGTATCGGTTTGAGAAGTCATGCGCTGGATGCTATGGGTACGTTTGAGAAAGTCGAAGGCTTGATCGCACAAAGCGGCCTTGATGCGATGCTGCGTCATCTGGTCAAATTGCGGGTGTCGCAGATCAACGGCTGCGCGTTCTGTGTGGATATGCACACCCGCGAAGCGCGCGAGGACGGCGAAACGAACCAGCGCTTGGATCATCTGGTGGTGTGGCGCGAAGTGGAATATTTCACCGAAGCCGAAAAAGCTGCGTTGGCGTGGGCGGAAGCCTTGACGGTACCCGGCAGCGGCATCAGTCTCGACGATCTGCATGAGCGTTTAACCCAACACTTCAGCGATGAAGAAATCGCTACGTTGTGCACGGTGATCGTTATGATCAACACGTGGAACCGTTTGCAAATCGCATCGCACAACGCGCATTTTTGACGGAGTAAACCTTGGTGGCACCGCACAAACCGGACCAAAAAACCGAAGTGTTTGAACGGTCGCGTTCGCGTTTGCGCGGTGTCGCTTATCGTATGTTGGGCTCCGTCTCCGATGCCGACGACGCGGTTCAAGATGTTTATCTCAAATGGCGCAAGGCCGATTTTGCGGTCATTGAAAGCCCCGAAGCGTGGTTGGTGACGAGCTGCACGCGCCGCTGCATCGACATGCTGCGCGCGGCGCACAAAACGCGGGTCGATTATGTCGGCACGTGGCTGCCGGAGCCGGTGCTCGGGGATGCGCCGTTCGATGTCGGCGAGCAGGCGGAACTGGCGTCGTCCCTGACCATGGCGTTTTTGTTGTTGCTGGAACGCTTAAATCCCGTGGAGCGCGCAGCTTATTTGCTGCGCGATGTGTTCGGTTACGCTTACAAGGATGTCGCCTTCGCCGTGGGGCGTAACGAAGCGGCGTGCCGCCAGATCGTGTCGCGGGCGAAAAAGCGGCTTGAAGATCAAAAAGTAAGCGATCCGCCCACGCCGCAACGGCGTGAAGGTTTGTTGACGGCGTTTATGGAGGCGCTACGTTCGGGAGAGACCGAGCGCTTGTCCAAAATGCTGGCCGACGACATCGAGTTGCGCGGCGACGGCGGCGGCAAGGTCATCGCCACGCTCAGGGTTATTCGCACCCCCCAAGCGGTCGCCAAGTTCTTGGCCGGAGTCTGGCAATACGCATGGCGGAACTTCGATATCGAGCCAATGACGGTGAACGGCAATACGGGCGCAATCTTGCGCGAAGACGGCGCGATTGCCGCCACCATGTCGTTGACGATAGACGCAGAGGGCAAGTGCTCAAGAATAGACATCGTGCGCAACCCGGACAAGCTGAAACACATTGATGCCCATGGGCGGTAAACTCATTGAGGAACGAAAAGGGCATTTAACTCACTTAAAATATTGTAAGGGGCCTCCGATAGGAGTGTACCGACCATTGATTTTTCGAATGTCAATTTGTCTTTGATGAGCGACCAGTCCTCTCTCGCGGTGAAGCCGGAATGTCGACGCCGCTCTACGAATTTGACCGAAGGGAGATCGCTTTTCACGTCCGTGACAATGCCTTCCACTTGAACATATGCATGTCCGAGGCCGAGTAAAAATATTGGGAAATCGAAGCCTCTGAACAGGGTTGCTCCTGGTGACATTTCGGTAATTGCAAGATCGAGTTGGAAAATATGCCCGCTCACATTCGAGTTTTGCACTTCACGTATCGGTGGGATCGAGAGGCTCTTCACAAGATGATCACGGCAGTCTGTGGCGCTGACTTTATGTATTGGGGCAATGAGCGTGACGTCGTTACGATTTCGAATATAGGAAATATCAACATCACCAAGGCCTAGATAGGTACGTTGGGTTTTGTCGATTCTCAGGTTTTTATCCGCCCACACACGGGTAACGTATTTGCCTCGCCTCAAACGTGTCTTGCGTAACGGAGGCGACAGCCAAGCCGGTTGATTCGACCAGGTCAGGGTATAAATAAGCCGTTTGATATATCCAAACACAAGTCACCGCTTGAAAGAGTGTGTAGCGGCAACATGCATCAATCATGGGTGATGCCGCAATGTCTCACTGTTTGCCCTTTTTGCGTATGGACGTTCATGCCGCCGCGGCATACGGTCATGCCTTGATCTGGGGGCCTTGATCTGGGGGCCTTGATCTGAGGGCATCATCTTTGGAGGGACTGCATGGCGCGCAAGGGCATCACGCGGCGGGATTTTTTAAACGGCACGCTGATCGGGAGTGGAGCGCTGATGATGGGCGGTGGCGATTTGGTTTCGCTGGCCCGTGCGGCGGAGGCCGAGGCCGCGCCGTTGGCCCCCGATGCGCCCTATTATCCGCCCAAGTGGACCGGCATGCGCGGTTCTCACCCCGGCGCGTTCGAGCGCGCTCATGAGTTGGCGCGCGAGGGCCGTGAAGATTGGGGCGGGGTGAGCGAAACCGGCGAAGAGTACGATCTGGTGGTGGTCGGCGGTGGTGCCAGCGGCTTGGCTGCGGCATACTTTTTTCAAAAGGCCCACGATTGGGAGGCCAAGGTTCTGGTGCTCGACAATCACGACGATTTCGGCGGCCACGCCAAGCGCAACGAATTCGAAAGCGCGGGCAAGATGCGCATGACCTACGGCGGCTCGCAAGGCTTCGACAACATCGCCAATTGGCCGCAAGAGATGTGGGACCTGCTCGACGAATTGGGCATCGATCTGGATAAGTTCGAATCCGAGTATTACGACCACGGTTGGTTCAAGCGCCACGGCCTCAAGGGCGGCGTGTTCCTTGACGCCAAAACCTGGGGGCGCGGGCATATGATGCCCGCCGACCTGGGCGGCCTGGCTCCGGTGATGCCGGGCTTAGGTGAAGGCGACAAGGATTATGAGGCGCTGTTTGCCGCGACCCCGATCCCGGATGGAGCGAAAAAAGAATTGATCAAGCTTTACAGCGAAGACGGCGCGTACGGCATGATCGAGCGCCTGGATGAGGCCGATCCGGATTACGACGGCTACCCTTTCGAAACGTTCCTCAAGGACTATTGGAACATCCGCCACCCGGCGACGCTCCAATTCTTGCGCAAGCTGCCGACCGATGAAAACGGCGTCGGCGCGGATAGTCTATCGCTGAGCGAAGCGACGGTCGCCGGTATGCCGGGTACGGTCAAGCTGGGCCGGAAGTACGCTATGACGAGCGCGCCTGAAGACGGCGATCCGGGTTACGCCCATCACTTTCCCGACGGCAACGCGGGCTTTTGCCGCACCATCTTGCACGCCATGATCCCCGAAGTGGCCCCTGGTGTGGGTGAAGACGTTGGCGCTGAAGACTTGGTTCTGGTCGCGTACGATTACACTGCTTTGGATAAGCCCGGCAACGACACCCGCGTGCGCCTCAACGCCACCGCGATCGAGGTCAAGCACGAAGGCCCCAAGGACACCGCCGAGCAGGTCGCCGTGACGTATATCTTCGACGGTCGGCCGCACCGCGTGCGCGGCGCCAAGGTGATCTTGGCGTGCTGGAACATGGTCATCCCGTTCATCTGCACAGAGCTGCCTGACAAGCAGAAAGAGGCGCTGTCGCAAAACGTCAAAATCCCATACATTTTTACCAACGTGATGGTGAAGAACTGGCAAGCGATCAAAAAATCCGGCATCGGCGCGGCCTATTGTCCAACCAGCTATTACCATCTGTTGCAGAGCGAATACCCGGTCTCCATGGGCGGATATGGGGCCACCGAAGACTCGAATGAACCGATGCCGATCACCTTGATTCGCGTGCCGGTGCCCGACGAGCGCGGCATGACGCCGCGCGATCAGTTCCGTGAAGGACGCGGAGAAATTTTCGTCACCCAATTCGCAGAGTTCGAAACGGCGGCGCAAGAGCAGCTCAACGCCATGTTCGGCGCGCACGGTTTCGACGCCAAGCGCGACATCGAAAGCATCACCGTGAATCGCTGGTCGCACGGCTACAGCTACACCTACTTCAACTTGTTCGACAAAGGCCAGAGCATCGAAAACGGACCGCATATCACCGCACGCCAGCCGTACGGGCGCATCGCCATCGCCAATTCGGATGCGGGCGCGGACTCGTGGCTCGACGTCGGCGTGGTGCAGGGACTGCGCGCGGTGCGGGAGCTTGTAGAAGCTTAGGGCAAATGGGCGATGATGAATTCCTTGGCGCACCACACCTGATCGCCATTGTTGACGATCAATTTGGGCACGTCGCCAAGGGTTGCGATGCGTCCGTCCAAAAGCCTGATTTGCACTTCGGCGCGCAACATGCCGCACGGCTCCAGGGTGCCGTATCCGTGGTAAAGGTAAAAGCCAAGCCCGCCTGAGGCGGCAATGAGGGCGATGGCGATGAGCTTTTTGCGCATGCTCGTCATCGTCTTATGCGCCGATCATGTCCTTGAAGGTCTCAAAAGAGCCGACCCAAAACCACGCCACCTTGCCGTCGGACGTTTCAACGCCCACGGTGCGGTGTTTCAAACCGACGCGGAACGAATAGACCGGCAAACTTGCATGGATCTGTTTGAAGCGCAGGCCCGGATTTTTGGGGTTGTCCTTCCACAGCAAATAATTCTTTTCCGCCAGCTTGCGCACGTCTTCTGGCAGGTCGTCGAAGGTTTCCCAGTAGGTGCCTTCACGCAGCAGATTGTCGAGGCCCAGAGAGACGAACTTCATCGACAGTTTCTTGGCGATTTTGTCGTAGACCTTCAGCGCACTTTTTGCGGACAGTTCCATCCACGCCTGCGCCTGGGGCGTGGCGATCAAGCGATCCCACTCGGTCTTGTCCTCGACACGCTCAAGAATTTCGAACGCAATGCGTTCGCGATCTTCGACGGGCAGGGTCTTTAAGGCTTCAAAGGCTTTGGTCAGCAGTTCAACCATGACAGGGGCTCCTTCCTGCATGCGGCCTGCGTGGGGCCTGCGTACGATATGAATCTGTTGTAGCGCAACTGGGGGAAAGTACAATGCCTGATTCAGTGGGACGCTTCGGTTAGGGCTTGCTTGCTAGGGGCGACTTCGACCGCTTCAATGGTGCGTTCTTTGGGGAAATGCACGGTAATTCGCGTGCCGCGCCCTTTTTCGCTGTCGATTTCCATGCGACCATCGTGAAGTTCGACCAGCCCTTTGGTCAGCGGCAATCCCAATCCGGTGCCCTCTTCTGTGCGCGAAAAGACGCTATCGACCTGGCCGAATTGGGTCATGGCTTTGGCCACGTCGCGCTCATCCATGCCGATGCCGGTATCGGTGACGGACAGGGATATGGTGCGTGTCCCGTTGTACTTGGCGTTCAGCGTGACCGCGCCGCCCTTGGGCGTGAATTTGATGGCGTTGGTCAGCAGATTGAGTAAAATCTGCTTGATCCGGCGCTCGTCCGCCTTGAGCCATGCCAATGTGGCCGGGACGTTCCGGCGCAGATGGATGCCCTTGTCGGCGGCGCGCGTGCCGACCAGACGCCACGTCAAATCGATGACGGCGCGCAGATCCAAGGGCTCTTCGTTGAGCTCCAGCTTGCCGGCCACCAGCGCGGACACATCCAAAATGTCGTTGATCAGTTCCAAAAGGTGTTCGCCTGAGTAATGGATATCTTCGATATATTCGTGCTGCTTGGCATTGGCCAAGGGACCGAACATTTCCGTGCGCAGAATGTTGGAAAAGCCGATGATGGCGTTCAGCGGCGTGCGCAGCTCATGGCTCATGTTGGCGAGAAAATCGCTTTTGGCGCGGTTGGCGGTCTCTTGTTCGCGTTTCGAGGTCCTGAGCCGCGCCTCGGTGCGTTCGTGCCGATCGAGTTCTCGGCTCAGCTCACGGGTGCGCATCTCAACCCGTTCTTCAAGATGACGATTGAGTTGATCGAGGTTGTCGCGTGATGTTTCCGCCTCGCGCCTCGCGGCTTTGACCTCGCTCAGGTGCCACGTTAGCGCGGCGTTGTTGTCCGTCAGATGTGTCAACGAGGTGCGCAAATGGCGTTCCAGGGGGCGGAAAATAAACAGAACCTCCCCGCACAGGATCAGCAGAGCTGCCAGCCACAGCGCTGTTTCAAGTTGCTTGATCCTCTCGATGGCCTGACGGCTGGCCATGTCGTATTCGTCGGTTACCGCACTAAACATGGCTTCCAGCACATAAGGTCCGTACTGCAACACAAAAACGTATGAGGCCGAATTCCAGTTCAATTTGTCCGGCTCCATGGCGTAGATGGCGCGTGCATGGGTTAAGTAACGTGAAATCGCGGCGTCGAGGCCGACCATCGAGTCAAAGTAGATGGTTTTCAAAATCGGCGTCATAACGAACGGGATGCCATTGTCCGCATCGCCGTTCAGCAAGATACGGTGCGCGGCTTCCATGTTCGATATGGCGCGCCCCAATTGCGCCTTGGCGACGCTAAAGTCATCGCCATCGCGTGCGGCGACCATTTGCGTGGCAAAGTGTGCGATACGTTCCGACAGGGCGCTTTGCTGACCGGCAAGGCTGATGAGCTTTGAAAAATTTTGCTGTTGGTCGACCGTGACGCGCATGCCCAACCAAGTGCCCGTGACCAGAATGGCGATGGTGCTCAGCGCAATGATATAGCGCCGCCGTAACCTTCGTACGTCGCTAAACTCAGTCATGGCGCTTGATGTCCATCTTTGGTTGCTCCGCTTGCGGGAGAGCACAGGTGATGCTGGTAAAACTTTAGAAGCATCGTGTTGCAGTTCTATGTCAAAGGCGGCGAAGACGCTTTTTCGCGGGTTATTGGCGTGTTTGAACCTCTTGCAGCCTATATTAAGGGTGTTGAAAACTGTTGACTGAGGGGGGTGGGCAAGGTTAAATCATTGCCTCGACGTCGTGTCGGGCCGTAGATAAAGGGCTTTTGTTGATGACGGCATCCGCCGCCAGCTTTGGAATGTTGAACGCAACCGCATCGCGGTCGCCGGGATACGCGCTCGACCTGCTGCTGCCCACGCTGATCCTTAACGGGAACCTCCTTCTTAGGTGCCCCTGACGCCTGCGGCTTTGTTTATGCCGATGGAGTTTAGGGGAAACGAAAAATCGTTGCGCAAATGCGTAAACCTAAGATCTTACCCGAAGGACAAGACCCATGAGCACATCTGACAACACCCGCGCCGACGATCGTGTCGTGATTTTCGATACCACCTTACGCGATGGCGAACAATCGCCCGGCGCGTCGATGAACCTGGACGAAAAAATCCGCATCGCCACCGTTTTGGAAGAAATGGGCGTCGATGTGATCGAAGCCGGTTTTCCCATCGCCTCGGAAGGCGATTTCGAAGCCGTCAGCGAAATTGCCAAAATCGTCAAAAACTCCACCGTTTGCGGCTTGGCGCGCGCCACCAAAGGCGATATCGAGCGGTGCGCGGAGGCCATTAAACCCGCGCCGCGCAACCGCATCCACACCTTCATTTCGACCAGCCCGCTGCACATGAAATACAAATTGCAGATGGAACCGGACGCGGTGTTCGAGAAGGTCAAGGAAAGCGTGAGCCATGCGCGCAACTTCACCGACGATGTTGAATGGTCGGCGGAAGACGGCACGCGCACCGAGCACGATTTCCTGTGCCGGTGCGTCGAGGCGGCCATCGGCGCAGGGGCCACCACCGTCAACATCCCCGATACCGTGGGCTACACCATGCCCCATGAGTACGCGGCCTTGTTCGAGATGCTGTTCGATCGTGTGCCCAATGCCGACAAGGCGATTTTCTCGGTTCATTGTCACAATGATTTGGGTTTGGGCGTCGCGAACTCTTTGGCCGCCGTCGGCGCGGGGGCGCGTCAGATCGAATGCACCATCAACGGTCTGGGGGAGCGCGCGGGCAATGCCGCCTTGGAAGAAATCGTCATGGCGCTGAAAACCCGCCACGATTTGATGCCGTATGACACAGGCGTCGTGACCGAAGACATCATGAAGGCTTCGCGCCTGGTGTCCGCCGTGACCGGCTTTGCCGTTCAGCCCAACAAGGCGATCGTCGGCCAGAACGCCTTTGCGCATGAAAGCGGCATCCATCAGGACGGCATGCTGAAAAACGCCGAAACCTACGAAATCATGTCGCCGGAATCGGTGGGATTGACGGAATCGAAATTGGTTCTCGGCAAGCACTCAGGCCGCCATGCCTTCAAGGAAAAACTGAAGGACCTGGGGTACGACATCGGCGACAACGCCATCGAGGTCGCGTTCAATGCCTTCAAGGACTTGGCCGATAAGAAAAAAGACGTGTTCGACGAAGACATCATGGCCTTGGTCGATGATCAGGTCTTGCGCGTCAACGACCGTATCCAGTTGGTAAGCATGGAAATTCTCTGCGGCACCAAGCACCAACCGCCCAAGTCCGAGTTGGAGCTGTCCGTCGATGGTGAAGTCAAGGTCTGTAAATCGACCGGAGACGGGCCGGTGGACGCGACGTTCAACGCCATCAAGGAATTGTTTCCCCACGGTGCCAGCTTGCAGCTCTATCAAGTGCACGCTGTGACCCATGGCACAGACGCCCAGGCCGAGGTTACGGTACGTCTGGAAGAGGATGGGCGCACGGTCAATGGACAGGCGGCGGACACCGATACCATGGTGGCCAGCGCAAAGGCGTACATCAATGCCTTGAACAAGCTGTTGGTGAAGCGTGAAAAAACCGCCCCTTCTGCGCTTTCTGCCTAGCTTTCCTAGGCGTGGGTTGAGTATAAATAGAGTGCCGGGGCGATTCTCTTGTCGTTACTCCGGCACTCTTTCTATCAGGTTCCCGATGATGCCCCATTCAACAGGCCGTACATAAGGCCGTGTATCAGGGGCAATAGGAGCGGGAGCCGGCATATACGCGGGGTTTGACAACCAATGCTATCTAAACTTTTTGGCTTCCTGTCGGCTGACATGGCCATCGACCTCGGCACGGCCAACACGCTCGTCTACGTTAAGGGCAAGGGGATCGTGCTGAACGAGCCCTCGGTGGTCGCAATCACGGAATCGAAGGGCAAGAAGCAAGTTCTCGCCGTCGGTAACGAAGCCAAACAAATGCTCGGGCGAACCCCCGGTGACATTCACGCCATCCGCCCGTTGCGCGACGGTGTGATCGCCGACTTCGAAGTGGCCGAGCAGATGATCAAATATTTCATCCGCAAAGTGCACAACCGGCGCACCTTCGCAAGTCCGATGGTCGTGGTTTGCGTGCCGTCCGGCTCCACCGCCGTTGAACGGCGCGCCATTCAAGAAAGCGCAGAAAGCGCCGGTGCGCGCAAGGTGTTCTTGATCGAAGAGCCCATGGCGGCGGCGATCGGCGCGGGCCTTCCGGTGACCGAGCCCACCGGCTCGATGGTCGTCGATATCGGCGGCGGCACGACCGAGGTCGCGGTGCTATCGCTGGGCGGCATCGTCTATGCGCGTTCCGTTCGCGTCGGTGGCGACAAAATGGACGAAGCCATCATCGCGTACATTCGGCGCAATCATAATCTTTTGGTCGGCGAGGCATCTGCCGCGCGCATTAAGGAAACCATCGGCAGCGCTTGTCCACCCGAAGACGGCGAAGGCCGCACCATGGACATCAAGGGCCGCGATCTGATGAACGGTGTGCCCAAAGAAATCGTCATTTCCGAACGTCAGATCGCAGAAAGCCTGGCGGAGCCCGTCGGCGCCATCATAGAGGCCGTGAAAGTGGCTCTGGAACACACCGCCCCGGAACTGGCCGCGGACATCGTCGACAAGGGCATTGTGCTCACCGGCGGCGGCGGCTTGCTGGGCAACATCGACCATGTGCTGCGCCATGCCACAGGCTTGCCGGTATCCATCGCCGACGACCCGCTGTCGTGCGTGGTCATGGGCACCGGCCGCGCGCTGGAAGAAATGAAAAAACTGCGCAACGTTTTGACCACGATGTACTAAATGCCGAGTGCTAATGCCGGACGTTTTGTGAATTGACCACCACCCGTGCACCCGTTGCGCGGGTGTTGGTATTTTTACGGCGTATAAACTATATTAACCATGTATAGCCATACTTGCAGCGGGTGCTGGTGCAAGTACGGGGCAAAGAGTAGGGAAATGATGCGGTGAAAAACCGCCAACATCTAGGACACCATCTCACGCATCCCGAAAAGGGGATGGCGGGTCGTGTCGGCTATCTGGGACTGGTCCTGGCCGCTTTTGCGCTGATGCTTTTGGGCAAGGCCGACATCTTGGTGATGGAGCGCGTGCGCGCGTCCGTTTCCGATGCCGTCGCGCCGGTTCTGGAAGTGCTGTCGCGTCCCGTGGCGACGGTGGACCGCGTCGTCGATGAACTGACGGCCATCTCGTCCCTGCGCGCCGAGAACGCACGCCTGCGCGAAGAAAATCGGCGCTTGGTCGAATGGCAAGCGGCGGCGCGCAAGCTGTCGTCGGAAAATCAGCAATTGAAGGGGCTGCTCAATTTCGCACCCGGAGCCGAACCCGGTTTTATATCGGGGCGCGTGATTGCGGATTCCGGAGGTGCGTTTGTGCATTCCGTTCTGCTCAGCGCCGGCGCGCGCGACAGCGTTGCCAAAGGTCAAGCGGTGATCACCGGCGACGGTCTGGTGGGCCGCGTGCACGCCGTCGGCACGCGATCGAGCCGTGTGTTGCTGATCACGGATTTAAACTCTCGCATTCCCGTGGTGGTCGAAGCCACCCGCACCCGCGCCATACTCGCGGGCGACAATTCCGACCGTCCGCGTTTGATCCATATGGCGCCGGGCGTAACGGTCAGCATCGGGGATCGCATCGTGACGTCGGGGCATGGCGGCGCTTTCCCGCCGGGGATTCCGGTGGGTGTGGTTGCGCATGTGAGTGAGGGGGAGGTCATGGTGAAACCGTACGTGCATCGTGATCGTCTCGAATACGTGCGTGTGGTCGATTACGGTCTGCAAGGCATTCTCGATTCGTCCTCCGCCGCGGAAGGTGCGGGTGTTTCCAAATGAACCTGACGTTCTGGCAGCGCCTGGACTTGATCATGCGTGGCATCACGCCGTTCTTCTTCACCTTGGTTTTGGTGGTTTTGGGGCAAGTGCCGTTGCACATCCCGGGTTTTGCCGAAGTGGCTCCGTTGTTGCCCTTGATGGCGGTCTATCATTGGGCCATTTACCGCCCCGACCTTTTGCCCGCGATCGCGGTGTTTTTCGCCGGGTTGTTGCAGGACGCGCTCAGCGGCATGCCGTTCGGCGTCAATACGGTGGTGTTCGTGGTGGTGCACATGGCGGTGATGAGCCAGCAGGTGTTTTTCATGGGCAAATCGTTTCTCATCATCTGGCTTGGCTTTTCGATGGTGGCGGCGGGCGCGACGGTATTGACGTGGCTGCTCACGGCGCTGTTCTTTTCCGCCTTTTCCACGCCTGAGGCTGCGTTTGTGCAATACTTGGTGACGGTCGGCGTCTTTCCAATTTTGGCGTGGGTACAGGTGCGATGGCAGCAATCGATTTTGGCCCAGGTGTAGCGAGAGCGTAGAGATATGCATAGGGATTCGGAGCGCCACAAACTCTTTTCCCGCCGCGCCCTGATGCTGGGGGCCGGGCAGGCCGCGCTGTTGTCCGTTTTGGCGGGGCGTATGTATTACCTGCAAGTGGTGGAATCCCAGCGCTACGTCACCTTAGCCGACGAAAACCGCATCAATTTTCGCCTGCTGGCACCGCCCCGTGGGCGGATTGTCGACCGACACAGCCTACCCATGGCGGACAATCAGCAAAATTATCGCGTCGTGATCATCCCCGAGCAGGCGGGCAATGTGGAGCGGACGTTGGATCTGTTGTCTTTGATCGTTCCCCTGAGTGGGGGGGAGCGCCGCCGTATTCGTCGCGAGGTCAAACGCAAGCGCGCCTTTGTGCCCATAACGGTTCGTGAAAACTTGGACTGGTCCGAAGTGGCGCGTATCGAGGTCAATACACCGGACCTTCCCGGCATTTTGATCGACGTGGGCCAAAGCCGCAATTACACCAAGGGTGCGGAGACGGCGCACGTTATCGGCTATGTCGCGGCGGTGTCGGAAAAGGATTTGACCGGTGACCCTCTGTTGGAACTGCCCGGATTTCGCATTGGCAAAGCGGGGGTCGAAAAAATTTACGACCTCTCCTTGCGTGGATCTGGCGGCAGCTCCCAAGTTGAAGTCAACGCCCTGGGCCGCGTAATCCGCGAACTTGATCGCCAAGAAGGTCAACCCGGTAACGAGGTGCGCCTGACCATCGATTCGGATTTGCAGCACTACATTGTGCAACGCCTGGGCAACAAAAGCGCAACCGTGGTGGTGATGGATGTGCACACCGGCGAAGTGCTGTCGCTGGTCTCCTCGCCGTCGTTCGATCCCAACTCGTTCAACACCGGGCTCAGTCAGGCGGAATGGGAATCGCTCATCAGCAACCCAAAGGCCCCGCTGACCAACAAAGCCATCGCGGGACAATATGCACCGGGATCGACCTTTAAGCCGACGGTCGCGCTAGCTGGACTTGAAAAAGGTGCGATCACGGCGGATACGAAAATTCATTGTTCCGGTTCCGTCAAACTGGGTAACGCCGAGTTCCACTGCTGGAAGAGGGGCGGGCATGGGGTGTTGGACCTGCAAGGCGCCATTGAGCATTCGTGCGATGTCTACTTCTACGAGGTGGCGCGTCGCACTGGGATTGATCGCATCTCCGCCATGGCGCGTCGCCTGGGGCTTGGCAGCCGTTTGGGGCTGGACCTGCCGGGAGAAAAGCCCGGTCTGGTGCCCAGCAACAAATGGAAGTTGGGCGCAGTTGGCACACCTTGGCAATTGGGCGAAACGCTGATTGCCGGGATTGGCCAGGGCTATATTCTCACCACGCCGCTACAGTTGGCGGTCATGACGGCGCGCTTGGCGAACGGCGGCCATGCCGTGACGCCGCGCCTGACCATGGAGCGTGTGACGCAAACGGGGGTGGAGCCCTATCCCGATGAGGAAGCCGTCTCGATAGGAATCTCACCAGAGCATCTTACCATGGTCTTAAAAGGCATGAATGCCGTGGTCAACTCGTCGACCGGCACCGCGCGCCGTTCGCGCATTACAGAGCAGCGCTGGCGCATGGCGGGCAAAACGGGCACCGTCCAAGTGCGCCGCATTTCCAAGGCCGAGCGTGAAACCGGTGTGCTGAAAAACAAAGAACTGCCGTGGAAAGAACGCGATCACGCGCTGTTCATCGGTTATGCACCGGTGGACAGTCCGCGCTTCGCTGTGTCCGTGGTGGTTGAACACGGTGGCGGCGGTTCATCGACCGCCGCACCGGTCGCCCGCGATGTGTTGCGCGAAACCCAGCGCCTTGCCGAGCTTCGCCCCAGTTCCGGTCGCCGCCAAGCCTTAGGCGAGGACAAGGGAAGGAAGACCTGAACATGCTCTATCACGATGGTTTGCTGTCCCAGCCAAAGGTAAGTATCGGGCAGAAACTCCTGCACCTGCATTGGTTGTTCGTGATCTTATTGACGCTGACGGCTAGTATCGGTTTCGCCATGCTATACAGCGCCGCGGGCGGCGATTTCGATCCCTGGGCATCGCGCCAAATGGTGCGTTTCGGGGTCGGCATGTTGGGCATGGTGGTGATCGCCGTAACCGATATTCGTTTGTGGTTGCGCTATGCTTATGCGTTTTATTTCCTGGTTTTGGCATTGCTGTTGGGTGTTGAACTTGCGGGTTTCGTCGGTATGGGCGCGCAACGTTGGATCAGTCTCGGGTTTTTTAATGTGCAGCCTTCTGAATTGATGAAAGTCGCTATGGTGTTGGCGTTGGCGCGCTACTTTCACGGCGGCAGCATAGAAGACGTCGGCCGACCGATGTTTCTGCTTGCACCCGCAATTATGGTGGCGGTGCCCGCCGTTCTGATCGTGCGCCAGCCCGATCTAGGCACCACCTTGATGTTGGTCCTCGCCAGTGTCGCGATTTTTTTCGCCGCCGGCGTGCGCATGTGGAAATTCGTTCTCGCGGGAATTTTGGGGTTGATCAGCGCGCCCGTGGCGTGGTTTACGATTTTGCGCGATTATCAAAAGCAGCGCATTTTGACCTTTCTCAATCCTGAATCGGATACCCTTGGTTCGGGCTATCACATTATTCAGTCGAAAATCGCATTGGGTTCCGGCGGGGTGTTCGGGAAGGGTTTCATGCTCGGCACGCAGAGCCACTTAAATTTTCTTCCGGAAAAGCAGACCGATTTCATCTTCACCATGCTGGCCGAGGAATTCGGCTTGGTGGGTGGGCTGACCCTGATCGCCCTCTATGTTTTGCTGTTGGCTTACGGGTTTGTGATCGCCATGTCGTCGCGCAACCACTTTGGCCGCTTGGTGGCGATCGGCGTCACGGTGACGTTTTTTCTCTACATCTTCATCAACATCGCCATGGTCATGGGATTGATCCCAGTGGTTGGCGTGCCGCTGCCGCTGGTGTCGTATGGCGGCACCGCGATGCTGACACTCTTGTTTGGTTTTGGACTATTGCTGTGCGTTCATATTCACCAAGATCTGACCATCGGCAGGCGCGACAGCGGCGATGAGTTTTAGGCTTTTTTCCAAAGAATTAGGGCCGATAGCCGCAATATTCACAAAGCTGTCAAAAACGGACTTGCGCAGCCTTCAATGGGGCTTTATATCAAGCCATTCCATACGCACGTAAGTCTACGCTCGCATATGGGCGCATAGCTCAGTTGGTAGAGCAGCTGACTCTTAATCAGCGGGTCGTAGGTTCGAGCCCTACTGCGCCCACCATCATAAAGCCCTGGTTTTCTTGTAAAAGCTGGGGCTTTTTGCTGTCCAAATTGGAAAACCGTTTCCAGTAATTTTGGTGGTTTTGTCAAAATCGTTTCCAATTTCACTCCTTGGCACCGAGAAGTGCCTGATATTCTTCCAGCTTGGTAATGGCGGCTTGGGCCATGGGGTACGTTGTGACCGTGTAAGTTTCGATGATGGTATCGACGCTTTTTTCCGTGTGTCCTGTAATGGCAGCCACTTGACGTTTGGTGCATCCAGCTTCGTACAGGCGGATAACAGCCGTACGGCGCAGGTCGCGTCGCTGCAATCCACGCGCACGTAACCCGCAAGCGTTTGACACGGCATCCCACCGCGACGCGAAATAACGCGCCTTGAAGGGCTGCCCATCGTGGGTACGCAAGAGCGGGCCGTGTGCGATGTTTTGCTCGCGCAGCCTTTTTACCAGTGCGTCTAGGGTGGGCTTAAATTGTGTGTGAACAGGTATCCACACCCGTGCGCCAGTTTTTTGCTGATAGACGTTGATTTTTTCCCCGTCGTAGTCGGCAAGCGTCATGTTCAACATATCGCCTGGGCGCTGCCCGGTGTACGTCAGTAGGGCATGAGCAAAAGCCATTGCGGGCTCCACCCGCCACTGCGGAATACGCCCCTCTCGCAGTTCCCAAAATCCACGTTGGGCGACCTCCGAGAACAGGGCTTCCTCCTCATATGTCCAATATTGCCGTCTGGATTTAATACCTTCCTTTCTGCCAAACGCAGATACAGCACTACAGGGGTCCCATTTGAGGCCGAAAGTGACAGAGTTTTTGCAGGCCACCTTAATCATGACCTTCACAACCGCAAGAATCTGGTTGGCCTTGTAGGGGGTGTCGATAAAGCTTTCATGCAATGCCGCCACGGCTTCTGTGGTCAGGTCGCAAACCTGAAAATGCCCCCAACGCTTAAGGATGGTGTTGTCGATGTTGTTGCCATAGTCGTAGGCGGTTTTTTCCTTAAGGCGCGCCCACTCACGAGATGGGCGGACATTCCGCGCTTCATTACCACGATAAACCTCTGCCAGATGGACAAAGGTGCCGGGCGGAGGTGGCACGCTCTTATCTTGGATGTTTTTTATTTTGAGTTCAGATTCTTGATTGCGGGCATCCACAAAATTTTTAAATTGAGGCGAGAGAGGATCTTTATATGGGATGCGCATGCGCTCAAGCATGGGCGGCACGGAATAGTACAAAACGCGGTCGACCTTGCGCTTGTTGTGGCGGACAACACGCTTCACGTATTTGTGCTTAATGGTCACTTTCATGGGCCGACCCCTTTGCGGCATGAACCAACGCCGCTCTGTCATCGCGCTCGCAAAGCGTGGGAGGAACGGAAGGCGCGCACGAAATTAAACCACGCTTGCGCCTCAGCGCCAAATCGACCTCTTCGCGCGTCCAGCCCTGAAGGTCTTTATCTTTGTCCCTGAGTCCGTGCTCTTTGAGCTTCTCAATACGCCGCCTGAGCGTGGTCGTGCTGCGCGTCCCGCACCCCAAATATTCCTTGAGGACCGGAAGTGATAGCACGGCTGGCCAGTGACGCTTGGCATCCATGTTCGGGTTCTTTATCTCCGTGTCCATTGCGAAATGGCGGGCGTTTTGCAATGGGTGTTAAGCGCCTGGTTCGTAAGTGTCGGGTTCGGACACCGCTTGCGGGCAAGCATGGGCGAGGGTTTGTTTGAGCACGAGCCATGTATCCGCGCCCCATTCATTGTCTTCGGGGTTGCAGGTGTGCTCTTCGATGATGCCCAGCGTCCTGAGTTTTTCTTCGATGTCGAAGGAATCCGGCGCGTGAGTTTGTTTTATCTCGTCCCAAACCCACAGAGCGAAGTGGACGCATGCGTCCTTGTCGGTTTGGCTCAAGAGCGCGATGGTGCTGCCAGCGCGGTTGGCGTTCGGTGTATCCGTCATGGCGTAAGTTCCTTGTCCGCGGTGTCGCTGGGAAGGGACGAGTGGCGGATGTCCGGCTCGCCATCGGTATCGACGGTGGCGTATAGGTCCGCGCCTTTCGGCAACGTGATTTGCACCATGGGCGGCGCGCCTTTTTCCGCCACGATAACGCAGCGTTCAAAGTCAACGGCACGGCCATCGATGGCGACGCCGCCAACGCCCTGTGCTGTAATCGACAGGCTGATACGTGGCGGTTGTGACGGTTTGGAATGGGTATTCATGGTCCGCTTCCTTCATCTTCATAAATAAAGTGCAGAGGTGGCGACGCGACGCCTGCCCGCAGCTCCCGTTTTGTAGCGTTAGGGAGTGATGCGCCAGGAGCGCGCGCGGGCGTCGCGATGGGAAACAGGGGCGCGTGAAGCGCGCCGATGCGGGCGGCTTCGGCCGCACAAGCGCAAAACAGCATGTCGATGTCGCCATCGTTGATGCGCCCGGCGTATTTGGTGCCGAGCGCGACGATGCGCGCCGCCAGAACGTTGCCGTCCATGCAGCGCGACAATGCGTAAAATACAGGGTCTTTCGTCGCCACAATCTCACCCCGCCATACGCATGATAAATTTGTCCACGTCGGGGCACGTGTCTGCGAGCACCGTTATGGGTTTGTTCGTGTCGGAATCGACATAGAGGGTGACGGTGTCGGCGTTGATGCGCTCAAGCCATCCTAAAAATTGCACTTGCTTGATGGAGGCCGCTGGCGGTTTGCCTAACACTTCTGCGGGGATGTCGTCCCTATATTCGTCGCCACCTTCGCCCGCGGCGCACAGGAAAATGCCGCTTTCGGTGTGCGATAAGGTGACGATGGGATGCAGCTTGTCCAAAACCACACCGGCGCGCTTGAGCGCATCGCGCAAAACCGTTGCGTTCACTCGGTAGCCGGTGTCGGTGTCCGCGCGCGGTAGGCTTTCGTAGGCTGGAAAGCGCGCATCGATGAGCTTTGAGACCATCGCGCGCGATCCGCACTCCATACGGACGAGACGGTCGCTGGTGAACAGGCGGGCGGCTCCATCCCAACCGTCCAAAACGCTGAGCATTGCGGGGATGGAGGCGTCAGGCAACAGCACGCCGGGAAATCCTCCATTGATGTTGGGCAGGGCGACATCGTCCGCGGCACCCAAGGCAATATCGACCAACTGGTAAAAATCCTGCGCGACGATGCGCAGCACGCCGTCGCGGACATGAAAAAACTCACCGGCGGAATGCACCCGCTCGCCGTGCTTGCTTTTGTACATGTCGCCTTGGGCGAGACGCATGGCGTCGTGCAACGACTTGGCGGACACCTCCCAAGGCTCCACCTCGACCTCGCGAATGAGGGGAAACTCGGTATCGGGCAGCACTCGCAACTTGAACGAAGAGCGCCCTGCGCGCACGGCGGCGACCGGCGCGCCGCTTGTGTGCTCGACCTCAATCAGCGCGCCTTCGGGGCTGCCCAAAACCGCGTTTTGCAGTTGGGCATGATTAACGAGTGCGGTTCCGTCTTCACCGTCGTGCATTTCGAGGCTTTGAGTACACCATATGTCCATGTTGGTGCACGTAACGTCCAAGACGCCTGCGCGGACAACGAGGCACACCTGCTCCAATACCGCCAAAGTGGATTTGGCGCGGGCCTTGCCCACATAGGCCAGCGCGGACGCCAGCGCAGCGCGTTCTATTACAATTTTCATAAGCCCCTGTCCTTTTGCTTCACCATCTTCGCCACGTATTCGCGCACATCGTGCAACCAGTTTTGGTTCGCACCGGGCCAGTAGAGTTCGACGCCCCAGTCTTCGTCTTCCGAGGTGTCGCCGCACGTCGAGCCCTGAAACGCCCAAAGGTCGGGGTTCTCAAACAGGGCGAGCATTTTGTTTCTTGCGCGGGGCGTGAGGTTCGCCAGCTCCTGGGCGGCGGGCATGGGAGGGAGGTTTTCCAGCCACTCGGCCCAATCGCGGGCCCTTTCTTCGCCATGCTCAAAGATGTCGGGCTTGTCGCGGTTCAATCCCCACAACGGGTCGTGATGTTCGCGCACGCATGCACCCAAGCGCCCAAACGGCATGTCGGCAAAGGCTTGCAGCTCTTCGGTCGTGTAAGGACCACCCGTGTCGGGGTAGGACAACTCCATCTGAGAGGGGAGACGGCTCATATCAGATTTTCCAGCACCTTAAACAGCCACGCCGAACGGATGAGCGCCAGGGTTGTAAGCGCGCTGTATAAAATGAAAACCAGCGCCGCAATATCGAACATGTCGTCCATGCGCTTGACAGGGTCTTTGGCGGTGATGGGCGCGCCGCCTTCGGTGAGAGATTTCACAACACACCCCCAAACCGATAGCCGCCCAAGGCAAGCAGACCTGCAAGGGTCAGCACGACGAGGGTGCAGCCCAGCGTGATATCGAGCACGGCTTTATTGCGCTTACGGCGACGCCGTGACGTGCCGGGTTCGATGAGAGGCAAGCGCGCCGTGGGTGTATGGGTGGGGTTCAAATCGGGTTTCATGACGCTTCCCTCACATGCCCAGCGCGCGCTTGTAGACGTCGAGAATGTCTTCGAGTTCTTGGCGCTCCGACACATCCATTTTGCGCAGACCGACAATGGTGCGGAGGATTTTGACGTCGAAGCCGGTGCCCTTGGCTTCGGCATAAACTTCGCGAATGTCCGCCGCCAACGCGGCCTTTTCTTCTTCCAATCGCTCGATGCGTTCGACGAAAGAGCGCAAGCGGTCGCCGCCAATCCCTCCAACGTCAGTCATAGCGCGCACCGTTGCGATTTTCGTGAACCAGTGCCCTTTGTGCGCTGTCGAGGCGTTTCACGGCCTCTCCAAAGGTCGAATACAGTGGCGTCAGGTCGTCGTCGTGGTCGGTCGCCAGTGCGACGCACAGAAATTCGGAAGTGCTGAGCGAATTCGTCACGGCGTCGAAATCGCCGCCGCTCAAGATGGCGTCAATGGCGTCTTGCTCTCGTTCGTTCATGGTGAATATTCCCTTGTCCGTGGTGTTTGTCCGTAGCGTGCGTCCGGGAGGGGTGGCGGCCCGTCAGAACGACAGAAACCGCCACCGGCACCGGCAAGCAACACGCGAAAGCCACCGGCGCACCCCATGGGGAACCCCACGGACAAACTCAACATCACAGAAAAATGTGATACAGTCCAGTTGCAAATCACAGAAAAATGTGAATTGTGTGCGCGCCTTTGTGGAAGAGCTGGGGAAAACTACCCTTTTTGTTGATTTTTCTAGGGCGTGAGGCTTCAATGAGGATGTTCCTCTGCAAAAGCACGAATCGGAGCCCGTGCCATGAAGCTCATCTTTTCGAACATGATTAACCGTCCCCTGTTGCGACTTTGCGCTTGGGCCACGGCTATGCCCGTTTTGATTTTGGCGGTTGTGATATTTGCGGGGGACGCGGAGGCCGCGGTTCGCTTGCGCGCATGTCATGGCGGCAGCTGCTCAGTAACGTGGCTGGGCTGGCTGAGCTTGGCGCTGGGCGGGGTTTGCGTCGCAGGTGGCTTCTTCGACCCCATTACCCGCTTTATCGGGGAAGAGGGTGAACAGCACGCGGTGGGCAGTGCGCTCAACAAAACCCGCATATGGTCGTTGGCGGCGGGTGTGATGTTGATGGGCTTCGCGGGTTACGCTTTGCTGTAATTTCTCGTCTGCGGGGGGGAGGCTATAGGCTATTGCTCCATGCCATGAACTGCCCTAAATCCATGACATCGATGCGTTTGCCGTCCGGCGCATGTGCAGCTGCGCGGCGCAACCATGCGACCGCACCGGGACGCCAGCCGGGGCCGTCAATGACGATAACGACACGCTGTTCTGGAATGGCGGCGGAGGTGGCGGCATTGACGAACAAATAGGGCAGCTTTTCGTCGGTCGAGCCTCGCGATTGCTGCCATTTGGCTTCGATACGAATATCGGCGGACAGGCGTGGGGATTTCAGCACGAACTCGGTCCGTCCCTTGCCCCCGTAAATGGTGGTGTAGGGGGCATCCAGAAGCAACAGGTGCTCTGGGTGTGCTGCGGGGTCTTTGGCCCAGTCGCGATGACGTACGGGGGAAAACCCCCGCGCGCTCAATGTTGTCTCGATGATGCGTTCCAAGGATTGACCGTGGAGGGCGGCGTTTGCCTTGTTCGGCGGTATGGCGGTGGGAGCAGGACGAACCTTCGGGGTTACCCCGGCGGCCAGGGCCCCACTCAGTGCGGGACGATTGTCGAAGTCGGATCCGCGTGTGGGTAAATTGGGTGCGGTGGCGTATCCCGCCCAAAATGCCCCCAGCAATACGCCGACCATGACACTCCATCGCAGTCCGCGATGCGCCAGGATGCGCTTTATCGGATGCGGTTTGAGCGCATCGGCAAAGATTTGGCGCACTTCGTCTTCGATGTTTTCGTTGGACGGCCTGGTTTTGGCATCTTGGCCATAATGAGAGGTCCCACCCTTGTGTTGCATGATTTGTACCCCTATACAGTCATAGTTGAATACAGGAACATGCGGACGATTTCAAACATGACAGACCCCTTTTTACGTTGGCCGGGCGGGAAGCGCCGCCTGTTGGGCGAACTGCGTCAGCATATGCCGGAAACCTACAAGGGTTACTTCGAGCCGTTCATCGGCGGTGGTGCGCTGTTTTTGGCGGAACGCCCGGACTACGGCTACATAGGCGACGCCAACCCCGAACTCGCCAACGTCTACAATGTGGTCAAGCACAAGCCCACTCAACTCATTGCGGAACTGGCCCTCCACCGCAACACGGCGAAAGACTATTACAAAGTGCGCCAAGCGGACCGGGACGCGGATTTCACCGGGTGGTCTGACGTGCGCCGTGCGGCGCGGTTCGTGTTTCTCAACCGCACATGCTTCAATGGCTTGTGCAGGATGAATGCCAAAGGGCAGCTCAATATGGCTTACGGGCGGCTGAAAAACCCGGACATCACCCAGGCGCGCGCCATCTGGGCGGCGCACGCGACGTTGCGCCGGGTGCGTATCGCGCATGCGTCTTTCGATGAGGTGTTGAAGTTGGCTCGTCCTGGCGACTTCGTTTATTTTGACCCGCCCTATGTTCCGTTGAGCCCTACGGCCAACTTTACCGACTACGCCGCCGGCGGCTTCGGCGCGGATAAACACCGCGAGTTGTGGCAGTTGTGCGTCAAATTGCACCGCCGCGGCATCAAGTGGATGGTGTCGAATTCTCGCACGCCCCAGGTGCTCGATTTGTGGCGGGCGTTCACCACCCACGAAATCGATGCCCGGCGCACCATCGCAGCGGGCCCCAAGGGGCGCGGGCGCGTTAAAGAGGTTTTGGTGACGAATTACTGACGGCCATATCCAGCATCATACTGGCCGTGGCTTTGTCGAAAGGTGTATTGCGCTTGCTGAACTGTTCGTAAAGTACGAGGGCCAAATTGGCGGTGCTCTCAGGCGGCAACACAATGGCGTGCTCATCCATAAAGTGTAGCGTCGCTGCAATACAATCGCGCATCAAATAGCGCGCATGTTTGACTTTTTCGCCGGTTAGAAGATATTCGCTCGTGGTGCCGAGAAGCTTTGCCGCGCGGGATATTTCGCGAGTCGGAAGCAGCGAGCGGTTTTCGTACTTGGCGTAAATGCCAATCGGCATACCCAGCTTATCGGCCATGTCTTGTTGCGAAAGCTTTGCCGCCTTGCGCGCCGTTTGGAGGCGCTCTCTAAACTCGCACCGATATTGTTCGGCTACTTGGGGCGGTTTGTCGGGCATCATCGCTACGTATTGTCAACCGCAAGCTGGATGTAGTCGGTTACGGTTTGCTCGTCTGCGGTGGTTTCGCCCGCACGGCTGAACCGCTTGTAGAGCAGGGCAACGGCACGGGCCTTTTTATCGTTGGGCAGGGTTCTGTTGCTGCTTTTCAGCGCGGTGTCCACAGATGACATGATGGATGCCAGCAAGTCACTGTCGATGGGGCCTGCATCCATGAGGCTGCCCGCACCCGGGGGGATTTCACCCAACAATTCACCGATGGGGCGCTCTATGGCGCGGGCGAGACTTTCCAGCACTGGAACGGATAGAGAATCCGCATCACCGTTCAGAAAACCATAGAGCTGATTTGGCGTGCTGAGCCCCGCCTTGCGCGCCCAAGACGCGGCTTGCAGACTGTAATGGGTCATAAACGCGCGTAGCGCGGCACGGCGCGCATCGGCGCGGGCCTTGGGTACGTGCTCATGGGTGGTTGATGCTGCCGTTTCGCTCATATCCCCAAGTTGCCCCAAACCTTTTCCACACGCGATAACATAAATCTGTTATTTGCCGTATTGACCATCACATTTTAATGTGATGTTTTGAGGCATGGATACAAACGCCACACCGCATAGCGTTGACGACGTCATTGCACGCATCCGCGCGTACAAGCTGCACACAGGCCGGCGCAGAAGCGTTCTCGCCTTGGATGCGGGCCTATCCGTTAATGCGCTACGCGACATGGACGACCCGGAGTGGAGCCCCACAGCCGACACCTTGCGCCAATTGGAGAAAATCGTTCCCAAAGGCTTCACGGTGGCGGGTGCGGCGGGCCGGAGCGCGCTTATCGCGACGCCCTAATCGTGCCCGCTTTGGCGGCCTCGTTCCATTGCGAAAGGAAAGCCCGCGCGCAACGCGTGCGGCTGAGTGAGACGCCATGACCAAATGCACGGACCCCAATTCGTTCCCCGGCGCGATAAGCGACATCATCGACCTTGTGGGAAAACCCGAAATGTGCGCCGTTTCGGGGCGCGCGGAGCGCACACAAAACCAGTGGGCCGACCCGGAAACCCCCACGGTGCCCAATTTGCGCCAAGCCTTGGCGTTGGATGCGCTGTTCATCCAGCGCGAGCGTGAGCGACGCGAGGGGCTCAATCAAGGCGGCGTCATTCGTCCGCCCATTTTGACGGTCTATCAAAACCTGCTCGAAAAGAAATGCGGCACCCTCGTCACGGCGCAAGCGGATTATGCGTTTCCCGGCACGGTTCTGACCGAAATGCTCGACATATCCGAGGCGGTGGGGTGCTTTTCCGCCGCGCTGCGCGATGCGACAACCCCCACAAGTCCCGCTGGCGTTGGCCTGTCGGAAATCGAGCGTAAGGAGACGTTACGCGCCTTGAAATCGGTTCGTGACGAGCTGGACGACATGGAAGCGGCCATCCGTGCCTCAGACAAGGGGGCACCTCATGTTTAAAGCAATTGTGTTTGCCCCCCACATGCCCGCCGGAACGGTGCAGCGCGCGGTGTCCGGGGCGTTTCCCGTGAAACATGAAGATGATGCCGACGTGTGCATCATCGATGTGTGTGGCGGTGCGCTGAAGGCACCAGCGCTGGCGGCGGCGCGGCGCACGTTGAGGGCGTTTCGTCGCAAGACCGTTTATCTGTGCGGCGAGGTGAGCCCTGCAACTCTGCCGCAAGATTTGCTGAGCAGCCCCCAAGTGCAAATCGAGCGCGGGCATACCGTTACGGAATGTCTATGGTTTCACGAATATCGCCTGAAAGGGGGGCTCAAACATGCCTAGTTTGAGCCTCAAGGATTCCAACCCCACCCGGCACACACGAACGAAGCAGACGCCGCCGCCCTTGAGCAAATGTGCCGTTTCGGTGGTGCGCACGGCGTCCGGCGCGGCGCTTGTGCCATCGCCCCGCCAAGCCCTGGCGGACTACACGCCCCACGCCTGCCAATACATCGAAGGCGAAGCCAAATCGCGCCGCGCCAAAGGCGACGCCATTTTTTGCGGCAAGCCGGTTGTGAAAGACGAGAGCTGGTGCGCCGAGCATCTGGCACGGTGTCGCATCAAAAAACAGGCGGGTGATGAATAATGCTGGTTTACGGTTCCGTCTGCTCCGGTATCGAGGCCGCCACCCAAGCGTGGAGGTCTTTGGGATGGAAATGCGCGTTCGTGTCGGAAATCGAGCCGTTTCCCCAAGCCGTATTGCGCCATCACATGGGTTGCAACACGCTCGCGCGGTCGCGCAAACGCAAGAGCACACCCCGCAAATCCGGCGGCGTGCCGAATTTGGGCGATTTTACGGGCATCCGCCCCCACTGGTTGAGAAGGATGGGAATTGACCCAACAACGATTGACGTTCTCGTCGGAGGAACCCCCTGTCAAAGCTTTTCCTGCGCGGGACAGCGAGGCGGATTGGATGATGTCCGTGGTGAACTCACCATTGAGTTTTTTCGCCTTGCTGACAGAATGCGGACCTTATGGCTGGTCTGGGAAAACGTCCCCGGCGTCCTGTCCATCGACAAAGGCGAAACTTTCGCGGAAATCCTTGGGCTTCTCACCGCATACCGTCCCGAGGTCCCAAAAAACGGGTGGCGCAATTCCGGCGTGTGCCACGGTCCCGGGCCTTACGGCGTCGCATGGCGAGTGCTTGACGCTCAGTACTTCGGCGTGGCCCAGCGCCGCAAGCGTCTGTTTCTTGTCGGATATCTTGGAGACTGGCGACGTGCCACCGCGGTACTTTTTGAGCGCGAAAGCCTGTGCAGGCATCCTACGCCGCGCCGAGAAGCGGGGGCGGGAGTTGCCGGAACTCTTGAAGCGCGCGCTTCAACAGGTGGCTTTGACCCAGGAGCCCACGGAGCCGCAACCGGATACCTCCAAGCCGTAGGCATCGACGGAACCGGAGAAGTCGGACACGCCTTGACGGCGAGCCGGACGGCGACTGGACGCATGGACCCGGACGGTCAAACCTTTGTGGCCCGGGTCGCGCCAACAATTAGCAGCCGCGCTTCGTATGACCGCGGCGACGGAAGTGAGCCAATCGTAGCTCACACCTTGCGCGGCGAAGGCCTCGACGCCAGTGAGGATGGGACGGGACGGGGAACGCCGCTGGTTCCTATCGCCATTCAGGAGCGCGCAGGGTGCGAAAATCCCAATGCAGGACCGGGCGGCAAGGGCTTTCGTGACGATGGGTTGGCCTACACGTTGGAGGCGCGCCAAGTGCCGCAGGCCATCGCCTTCGATTGTAAGGCCAGCGCCTCATTTATGCCCCGGCCCATGGAAGAAATCGCGCCGACCATGCGGGCGATGAACAGCGTGACCGGCAATCAAAACGCCGGTGGCCAGTTGGCGGTCGCGGTGTCGCTGCGCGGTCACGACGGCGGTGCCACGGCTGAACTTGGCGGCGAAGTTTGCCCCGCCATGCGCACAGGTGGAGGGGGCGGCGATAAGCCGCATGTTCTGAGCGATATGGCGGTGCGCCGCCTGATGCCCCGCGAGTGCGAACGTTTGCAAGGGTTCAAAGACAATTACACCGCCATCCCTTGGCGCGGAAAGCCCGCCGACGAATGTCCTGACGGTCTGCGCTACAGGGCCATTGGAAATTCAAAAGCCGTCCCCGTGGTGCGGTGGATTGGCGAACGCATAGAACGTGTCAATCGGTTGGCGGGTGATAGGGGGGCACCATGACCGTGCGCATCCTCATCGGTGACGTATTTGACCGCTTGGCGGGCTTGGACGCCGAAAGCGTGCATTGCTGCGTGGTTTCGCCGCCTTACTGGGGCCTGCGCGATTACGGTGTCGAAGGGCAAATCGGGTTGGAGCCGACGATGGGTGAGCATCTGGACGTGATGGTGCGGGTGATGCGCGAGGTACGCCGGGTTTTGCGTCCCGACGGCACCGTGTGGCTGAACTATGGCGACTGTTACGCAACTCAGCCCAATGGCCGCAGCGCGGCGGACACCAACGACCTGAGCCCAGACGACCGCACCTTCCGCGATAAGCCGTTTTCCACTGTCGGCGCGGTGTTGGGCTCATCTGATGCCGACGCCAAACGCTCGCAAAATGGTTATGAGGCATATAGGCCATCTCACGGTAATCGCGTGGTCGCGGGTGGATACCTTAAGCCCAAAGACCTCTGCATGGTGCCCCAGCGCCTCGCCATCGCCCTGCAAGACGACGGTTGGTGGGTGCGTTCTGAAATCATCTGGCACAAACCCAACCCGATGCCCGAAAGCGTGAGCGACCGTCCCGTTTCTGCCAACGAAAAGGTGTATCTGCTCACCAAATCGGAGAGGTATTTCTACGACGCCGAAGCGGTGCGCGAAAAAACCGATGAGAAACCGACACTCAATGCCGAGAACCCGGGCGGTCAAAAATACTCGTTCAAACGGGCCAACTCAAAGCGGGCCGAAGCCCACCCCGGCCAGAGTGAGGGCACCCACCGGGCGGACCGCGAAGACATCGATTATTGCGGCACCCGCCACCCCCGCAACGTCTGGACCATCGCCACACGCCCGTTTCGCGTCGAAATGTGCACGATATGTAGGTATGTATACCTAAATGAGCAGCTCGGGCTTATCCGCGTTGAAACCTACAAAGACGACAAGGGCGTCGAGCGCAAACGCAAGTTCTGTACCTGTGGGGCGCACGATGCGTGGTTAAGCCATTTTGCCACGTTTCCACCCGCGCTGGTCGAACCGTGCATCCGTGCGGGCACGTCGGAGTACGGCGTGTGTTCCGAGTGCGGTGCACCCTATGAGCGCATCGTCGAAAAAGTCCATGAGGACGGCGGCGCGGTGCAGTCGGGACAAGCGTCGGCGCTGAAATTCGGGGCCACACCGGAGAAAGGCGGTACGTACAAGCGGCTCATCACCCGCACGGTGGGCTGGCGGGCGACGTGTGCGTGCGGTGAACATACACAGGTTGGCGCACCGGTCCCTGCGACCGTTCTGGACCCGTTCGGCGGGGCGGGCACGGTGGGCTTAGTGGCGCGGGCACTGCAACGCCGTGCAGTGCTAATAGAGTTGAACCCAAACTACGCCGCCATCGCTCGTAAACGCATCCATGAGGCTGAGCCACTGTTCAATCCGGTGTCGGTTTTTTCCTATCGGGGAGAGGCCGCAGAATGAGCCGTATGCCTGATTACGATTACTGTGCGCTCACATGGGCGACGTTTTACCCGCGTGACTGGTTGACCGACACACGCAACTTACAGGTGGCGGAACGGGGGCTGTTTATCGACATTCTGTGCGCCATCTACAACGCCGGCGGACCCATCGAACATGACGAGGACTATCTGTGCCGTCTGGGCGGATACAAAAACGTGCGCTCGCTGCGCCGCGAACTGACGCCGTTACTGGATAAAAAAAAGCTGCACAAGTTGAGCGACGCCGACGGCGGGGACTGGCTGATGAACAACCGCGCCGAAGAGGAAATCGAAAAGGCCCGCATCCGTCGCGATAAGAACAAAGACAGAACGGAGGCGGCGCATTCATCCACACAAACGGGGGATAAAAAGGGGGATGAAAGTGTGAAAAAAGCAAAGTCTGGCAAAAAAGGCGTCAAAAAGTCTCGAAAAAGTTCTAAAAAAATGTCGGAACATTCAGACAACACCGTGCAAAATCAAGGCGATAATTTAGACATACCACAACCACCGCCAGCCCCACGGACGGACTCTTCCGTCCCGCCCCTACAGGGCGGGGACGGAAAGAGTCCGTCGCCGCCGGTCGCGGCTGCGCTGCCTGATGGCGCGCCGCTCACGGCGGAGCAGCTCAATATGAGCCGAGCGTGGTTGTGGGCGCGGGTGGTGGCATGTCTGGGCAAAGGCGTGAACGGCGAAGCGGATGCCGTCAAGCGAGGCTGGACTGCCGAAGTGCCAGCCATAGATGAGCGCGGCCTGAACGCATGGGTACTTCCGCTGCGCCTACAACGCATTGAGGCGGGTGTGTGGCACGTCGGCGCGCCCACGCGGCTCATCCGCGACCATGTGCAGAGCGCCTACGCCGCCGCCATCGAGGCGGCCATCAACGCCGTCATGGTATTTTACAAACCCAGGAATGAGCATGTGGACGGTCAAAATGACGGGCAAAATGATGGGCAGATGGATAGGCAAGGCGGCATGTCCGACACATGGGTCCTTGCGTTGCACGTCGGCGTTTAAGGGGGGAACGGAGCCGTGCAAAATCTTTCATGCAAAATCAGCAACGAAAGACGCCCCACCTTGAGCGACGTGCGCAAAGCGTTTCCTAGGCAGGCGCGCACTGTCGGTGGGGTGGTCGTTACCGCGCGGCCCGTCTTCGATGTCGTCACGCGCGAGCTGAGGGATTGGGGATTGGGCTTGGGTCTGGCGTTGTGCATCGAGCGCGGCTTTAACGAACCCGGTGAGGTGTTCGACCGCGCCAAGCGCTTGTTGGGGGCATAGGATGGCTTGGACGCGCGAGCGGGTGCGCGACGAACTGGTCGACGCCATGGGCATCATCGTGCGCGCTCCGGACCCGGTGAAGTCGATGCTCAAGGCTCAGCCGCGCCACCGCATCGTGCGCGACGCGAACGAGAGCTACGGCTACGACGACCCGGCGCGGGGCTTGCCGCCGACCGACAAGGACATCGAATGGGCTGAGGAACGTGTGCGGTGGACACGCTGGCTGGATGCCCAAACGTGCAAATTTGTACGTTTGCGTGCGTTGCTCAAATCATGGGAATTCATCAAAAAGGCCGACATTCCACGCCACCGTTCACGCGGCACCTTGAGCAAAACCGTCAATGCCGGATTGGATGAAATCGCCCGTCGCCTGAACGCCCTGGATGAGCATCGTCGTAAAAATCTTTAAAAATAGGAAAAAAATCTTGACACTTTGTGCAAATTATGAGATGTTTTGTGTCAAGGTTCGGTTTCGAGCGCCAGGGCGGCCCCTCTCCCCGCCCTTTCCTTTTCGCAAGGTCGGCTCCCGCACCTTCCGGCCGTTTCGCGGCTTCAAGCAAACACTGCCCCATGTCGCCCTCTCGCGCGGCATGGGGTTTGTGTTTGTGGGTCCTCGGCGGACGGGGGGGCAAACGGCGCGCGTTCATTTCAAGTAGGCGGAATATTGGTATGGCGAAGGGTGAAAAAACGGGCGGGCGGACGACGGGCACGCCCAACAAACTGCCTGCTGAATTGCGCCAGCGCATCGTCAATGAGGTGGACCCGGTTAAGTTTTTGGCGGCCTATGTCAATGGTATGCCCATCGCAGGCGTGGATGCGGTCGGCAACGCGGTGGAAGAGACCGCGCCGTTGGACAAGCGCAAGGACGTGGCGCTCAAGGTTTTGGATAAGCTCGTACCGAGCCCCAAGGAAAGCGAAAGCACGCTCAACCTCAACGGCTCGCACGAACAGTGGTTGCCTTGGCTGGATAGGGACGAGCCGCCCAAACACTTAGGCGGCGGCGACGGCGGCGACACGCCAAAAACCAAGATGCACTGAGCGCGCATCCCATCATGAGCGAGATACCCGACGTCAGCGCGAACCTGCAAGAATTCAGGGTGCGCAAGCGCCTCAAGGACGTCTTCGCTTTTTTTGCCGAAAAAATACTGAAAATCCGCACCAAAAGCGATGGATTGCAACCGCTTAATCTAAACCGTGAGCAAGAATATGTTCACCGCAAGTTGGAGGAACAAAAGAAGCAAACGGGCCGTGTGCGGGCGCTTATTCTCAAGCCCCGCCAGCGCGGTATCAGCACCTACATTGCGGGACGCTTTTATCACATCGTCACGCACACCAAGGGGTTGCTGGCGATGATTTTGACGCATCGCCAAGACGCCACGGACAAGCTGTTCAAGATGGTGGACCGTTTTTATCAGCACAGCCCGCAAATGGTGCGGCCTGTGGCGGACACCTCCAACGCCAAGCGCTTGATGTTCAGCGGGTTGGATTCCGGCTACGAAGTCGCCACCGCAGGCGCGTCGGAAATCGGACGTTCAGGCACCTATCAGTTGGTGCATTGGTCGGAAACGGCGTTTTGCACCAATGCCCAGATGCACATGGACGGCGTTATCGATGGCGTGCCCGATGAAGACGGCACCGAAATCATCATGGAAAGCACCGGCAACGGTGTCAGCGGGGTGTTTTACAACCTGTGTATTCAGGCCCTGAAAGGTGAGAGCGAATTTCTGCTCATCTTTTTTCCGTGGTTTTGGGCGGCGGACTATCGCAAGGCCGCTCCCGAAGGCTGGCGACCGCCCGATACGGTCAACGACCAGGGCGAAGCCGTCAACCGTTGGGAAGACTACGCCGCCCTGCACGGCTTGGACCGCGACCAACTGTATTGGGCGTTCGTCAAAAGTCGTACCAAGGCCCAAGCCGCGGGCGTGGACCCGGCGCTGGGGCCGTTTTGGAAGTTTCAACAAGAATACCCCGCCACGGTGGAAGAGGCGTTCCAGACGTCCGGCGAAGGCGGAATTATTTCGGTGGACGCCATCATGCGCGCCCGCCGTGCTCAACTGCCGGACCCACCGTCGAGCTTGCCGTTGATACTCGGTTTTGACCCCAACGCACGCGGCGGGGATTTGTCATGGATTATCAGCCGCCAGGGCCGGGTGCTGGGGCGGCATTGGAATAAGCACAAAAAAACCAAAACCCTGCAAGAACGCGTCGGCATGGCGACCCGCGCGCTGGACCAAACCGGCGCGGACATGATGTTCATCGATGCGGGCAACGGCGGTGCGGACATTTACGACGTGCTGTGCGAGCTGGGTTATGACGAGCGCGTCATGATGGTGGATTTCGGCGGCGCGGCGGACAACGACAACGAATATTTGAACAAACGCGCCGAAATGTACGGCCTCGCCAACATCTGGATTACCGACCTCGGCGGCGCGGATATTCCCGACGACGACCTGTTGCATATGCACTTGGCGGCGTCGCGCGAAAAAGACCGTACCACCGACCGAAAACTGCAAGTCGAAGAAAAGAAAGCCATCATCGCCCGCGTCAAATTCAGCCCCGACGGCGCGGACGCCACGGTTCTGACTTTCGCCTTTGCGGTGGAAAAACGAAGCCACGACCCGCGCGGCGACGACGCGGGCGAGGTTGTCAGCGATTACGACGAACTCAACCATTAACAAACCGAGCATAGCGAAAGGAAACCCCATGGGTGGACTATTTAGCGGCCCCAGCATGCCGCCGATGCCCGCGCCCGCGCCCGCGCCGTCAACGGCCGACGACGCGGAAGCCAAGGCCGCATCCGAGCGCGAAAGAAAGCGCCAGCTTCTGGCCGCCAGCGGAGCCAACAACATCAAAAACGGCCCTGGTGGATTGACCGAAGTCGCGCCGACGCAAAAGAAGGTTCTGTTAGGCGGATGAGGCTTTTGGGAAAAACCGGATGAACACCATGCGTACCCATCCACAGCGAACCAAAGTCGAGAACGTACTGGCGCGTCACGACAACGCGCAGGACGCCAAAAGGCCCTTGGAGGCTGATTTTCGCGACATCGCAAAGTTTGTTTTGCCCCGCGCCATGACGTCGTTCGGCATGGGCCGCGAAGCGCGGCGCGGCGTGGTGAGCGACGTCGCCAAGGATGCGTGCGAAAACACCGCGTCGGGTATCGACGGATTGCTGTTTGGCGGCACCGACCATTACACGGTGAAAATGCGCGATAAGCATCTCAATGAGCGCGACGATGTTTCCGCCTACACCGCACACATGGCCGAAACCCTCAACGCCGCCCTGCGTACGCCACGCTCGGGATTTGAAAGTGCGCGCCAAAAGGCCATGCAATCGGCGGTCGCGTTCGGTGCATTGTGTGTGTTTTCAGAAGACAACCCTTCTGGCATGCACCTGTCGTTTCGCGCCGTTCCCATCGCCAAGACGTACTTTTTAGAAAGCGATGGGCAAGGTCGACCCAGTGGTGTGCAGGTCCTCACCAGGATGGCGGCGCGTGAAGCGGTGGCGAAGTTCAAGTCGATTGCAAACAGTACCTTGCCGCAAAAGATTGTGGACGCGGCAAGCGATGAAAAACGCGCCGGAACCATGTTCGAATTTTTGCACGAAGTGCGCCCGCGCGATGTCTATGCGCAGGGCAAGCGCGACGCACTCAATCTGCCGTTTGCATCGACCTATGTCAGTTTGGACGGACAACCACAAGTCGTTTCCGAAGGCGGTTATCATGAACAGCCCTATCATACGGCGCGGTTGATGGGGTTGGAAGACAGCCCTTGGGGTTGGTCTTTCGGGTTGACGGCGCTTTCGACCATCAAGCGGCTGAATAATGTCGTGCGCACCGATTTGAAAGCGGGCCACCGCATTGTCGAGCCGTCTCATTACGTCGTCAGCGGTGCATTCAAGGGGCGTATTGATCGCCGCCCGGACAAACTGACCTATACCAAGCCCGACAAAGCGGGCAACGCCCCCGAAATTCGCAAATGGCCGGGGCCCGACGGCTTGGCGTTCGGCATGCAAATTGAAGAAAAGCTCGAAGCCCAGGTGCACAAGGCGTTCTATTCGGATTTGCTGGACATTCCATTGTCGCCCAACATGACTGCGACCGAATACCTAGGGCGGGTTCAGCAGATGATGCGGCGCATGGGCTCGCCTGTCGGCAACATCGAAAATGAGTTCGCCTTGCCGGTGGGGCGGCGCAGCTTCAACATGCTGTGGCGTGCCCGTCAGTTCGATTTTGAAGCCATGCCGCAAGTCTTGCAGGGGCTCGGCCCTGGTGACTATATCGTCGAATTTATTTCACCGTTGGAGCGATCGCGTCAAGCGGGCATCGCCGAAAGCATCCTGCGCACCATCGAAGGCGCGGGGGTTATCGAGCAAATTGCGCCGGGTTCCCGCGACAATCTCGACGGCGACCGCGCCCTGCGCCTGATGGCGGAGGCCAACAAAGCGCCGGAGGGTCTCGTGCGCGACCAAAACGATGTGCAGACCATGCGCCAGCAGCGCCAAGCCGCCCAAGAACAGCAGCAACAAGCGGACATGGCGGAACGTGCCGTCGGCGGGGTCAAAACCTTGGCTGATGCCGCCGGTCGCCTTGAAGGTGCAAAACCATGAGCGGTGATTTAGATGAGGGTGAATTCGAAGACGTTCTCGACGCCTTCGAAGGCGATGCGGGTGCGAAACCGACCTTGTTTGAGCGTGCGTTCGGTTACTTTCACAGGCTGTTCAACCGCCGCCAGCGCGATTATCGCGCCACCTTCACAACGCCGCAAGGCAAGCGCGTACTGACGGATTTGGCGGGGTACTGCGGCGTTATGGCCCAGGCCCCGGCAGGCACCACAACCACGGACCTCGCCCGGATGCAATTTCAGCGCGACGTTTTTATTCACATTTCAAGCCAACTCAACATGTCGCAAGACGAACTTGTCGAGTTGGCCAGAGCCTACGCAAAGGATTAAACGATGAACGAGCAAACGACCGCCCAAATAGCCGACCAGACGACCGCCACGCCAGCCAACGCAACGACAACCGAAACCACCCACGCGGCTGCGCCATTAGGTGGGGATGGCGCCAAGGGTGGCGGCGAACAGCCGGATATGGTTTTGGGTGGCGGTGCGGGCCCTTTGGAAGGTTTGTCCGAAGAATACCGAAACCACAAAGCGTTGCGCGGCTTTAAGAGCCACGACGAAATTGCGAAATCGCTCATCGAAACCCAAAAAATGGTAGGTGAAAATCGCCTTAAATTGCCCGGTGAAGACGCCACGGCGGAAGAACTGGACAGTTTTTACGCCGCATTGGGGCGTCCCGAAAACGCCGACGATTATCAATTGGACGTGCCGGACAACTTGCCTGTCGGTGTGGAATTTTCAGACCAGGACTTACAAGCTTTTAAAGGCGTGTTTCACGAGCTTGGGCTGAGCCAGGACCAGGCTCAACTCGCGTTTGCGCGGCGCAACGAAATGGCGCTTGCGGGCCTTGAACAGCAAACCGCAGAGCGCGCCGAAACCTACCGTCAAGGCCAGGGTGAATTGGACGCCAAGTGGCGCGAAGAGGGACGCGACCCCAAAGCTGTGACCGAGCAAATCAATCGTATCATCGATGAATTCGGCGGGCCGCCCATCAAGGATTGGCTGCGCACCACCGGAGAAGGCAACAACCCCGCCATGCGCGAGTTTCTAGGCGGCATCGCCGCCAGCATGGGCGAGCACGGTTATGTGTCCGGCAACGCCGCCGCCAGCGCCGCAACCCGCGAAGGCGCGCAAAAGGAAATTGACGCCTTGAGTTCCGACGCCGGGTTTCAGGCCGATTTCGGCGGTAAAAACGGTCCCGCGGCGCGCAAGGCCGCCTACGGCAGATGGCAAACTCTGAACGATATCGCCGCCGCTTAACGCTAAATTCACAGTTTTAGACCGGGTTGCCTGGGGCGAAGGCTTCGGGTCCGGCGGACACCTGGAAAGACAGGCGCAGGCGGACGCATCCGTCGAGAACGGGTCCGGACAATCCTTGCAAGAACTTGGATGAGCCGGGCTGCCCCGACGCTCCTAACCCTTCCATCAACCCATAGGAGCATCTGAAATGTCTATGGTCTATACCGATGGCGTGGAGCTGCATAAGCGCCGCGTCACTTATCACAACACCCTCAATCTTGCGATGCAGCAAGAAGACGCGCGCGTCTGGGATTTGTGCGAAGAGCACAATTTGGAAGCCGAGGGCATGTCCTTCGATTCCATTGCCGCAACCAAAATGACGAAAGTCACCTCCAAGCTGCAAAAGACGCCCCACGTCGATATGGGGCATGAACGGCGCTGGTTGCGTTCCGCCAACTATGTTTGGAGCCCGACCCCACTGGACTCGTTTGACAAAACCACGGTGCTGACCGATGTCAACTCGTCTTACATCCGCGCGGGCAAGGCGGCGGCCAATCGTACCAAGGACGAAGTGTGCCTCGACGCCATGCTGGCGAACGTTAAGGCCGGCATGGACAATCCCGGCGACAGCGCGGATATCGTGTTCCCCACCACACAAGTCATTCATGTGAACGCCGGGTCCGCAGGGTGGGACAAAGCCAACCCCGATATCACGGGCACGGCCGTCGGCTTGAACGGTAAAAAGCTTAAGTTGGTGAAAGTTCGCTTCATGGCAAACGAAGCGCCGATGGATGAGCAAATCAACATCGCTATCAATAGCGTTGGGTTTGAGCACCTCATGGACGACCCGGAGATTTCCAACAAGGACTATTTTCTGGGCGAGTTCAACGACAAGGGCAAGGTCTCCGCGCTGGGTTACAACTTCGTTCACACCGAAGCCGTCCGCACCGATGCAAACGGGTTTTTGCGCCTTCCCGCATGGCAAAAATCCGGTGTGCGCCGCGCCGTGACATCGGATTTGCAGACCCGCTTATCCGAACTCCCGGACCAAAACTACGCCATGCAGGTGTGGGCGGGAATGGGCGTCGGCGCGGGGCGCGGCGACGAAGGCCAAGTCGTCGAAATCAAGGCCAAGATTTAAGGAGTAAGCCCTCATGGCTATTACAACCCAAGACAGCACTCAGCTCGCCCGCGAACTGGGTACGGTGAGCGGGCACAATATGCCCACCGATTACAGCGGCGGCGTACATATCTTCGCCTTCGATTTCACCCAAACGGGTGTGGGCGATATCGCCAGCATCGGGCGGTTGGTCAAAACCCCGTTCGGCCGCATGCGCATCGTGGACATTGAATTCGACCATTCCGCGTTGGGCGGCACCATCGATATCGGCCACGCGGCCTATTCAGATACCGGCGGAACCGCCGTCGCGGCGAGCGCAACGGCCTTCAAAGCGGCCAGCGCCACCACGATGGCGGGCACTAAGCGCGTGTTCGTGAACCAAGTGGTGAATTCGCGCGACGGCATCATCGTGCAGTTTACGTCCGCCGCCGCCATTCCGGACGGTGCAACCGTCAGCGGCGTTATCCGCGCGGTGCCCATCTAAGCCGCGCTTTACGCATAACAAAACAAACCAATCTGTCTCCGACTGAAGGGCCTCGCATCCGTGGGGCCCTTTCTTTTTCAAAGCCCTTCAGGTCCTGACCATGAACGATATCCACATCGCCAATCTTGCACTTATTCCGCTTGAAGACGGGCCACTGTCGTCTTTGAACGAAGCGTCCGAGGCCGCGCGCCTGTGCAAGGCGGCGTTGGCGGGGGCTATCGAAACCGTGCTTGTCGAGCACGACTGGAATTGCGCAACGCGCTTGAGCACTTTGGGTGCTCCCCTCAGCCAGTCCCCCGCACACGGTTTCGCATACGCCTACCAATTGCCGCCTGATTGTTTGCGCGTGCAACGCTTAGGCGGCCCCGGCGACGACATCGTGTGGAAACGCTTTGGCCGTGAAGTTCACACCGACGTCACGCCGGGGCCGGACCTGAGTTACACGGCCCTCATCCGCACCGAAGACATGGACCCCGCGTGCGCAAACGCGGTGGCCTTTCGCTTGAGCGCGCTCATCGCCCGCAAACTCACCGGCTCGGCCACCCAGTCCAATCTCGCAAACGCCTTGGCCGAACAGGTTGGCGCCATCGGGGCCAGCCTCGATGCATCGGAAGGCGCCGCAGACGTGACCGACGCGCAAGGCGGAGATGTTGGCTGGGCCGACGATGTGTAGGGAAGGAATGTAGGGCGATGCCGAAAGTTTCCCTTAAAAAAGCCAGCTTCAACGGCGGTGAAATCTCGCCGCGCCTGGAAGAACGCGACAATCTCGCCAAGCACGACAGCGGGTGTCGACAGCTTCTCAATTTCACCGTGCGCGCGGGCGGCAACGCGGCTTTTCGCCCCGGTCTGCGCCTTGCGGCTTCCGCCAAATTTGCCGACCGCAAGGCGCGCCTGTTGGGCTATTGGTTCAACGCCGGACAAGCCTACATGCTGGAGGCCGGGCACAATTACATTCGCTTTTTCACAAACGGCGCACCCATCATGAGCGGCGGGGCGCCTTATGAAATCGCGACGTCCTACGATGAGGCGGACGTATTCGCCATTCAATACGTGCGCAGTGCGGATGTCATGTATCTGGTTTGTCCAGGCCATCCCATCAAAACCCTGACCCGCAACGGACACACCGATTGGGTACTTGAAAACGCACCGTTAACGGGTGGGCCGTACCAACGCGCCAACATCGCCACAGCGCGCACCCTGGCACCCTCTGCGTTAACAGGCACGGGCATCGCCATCGCCGCCGTTGGCTTCACCCCCTTCACATCCAAAGACGTCGGACGGATGGTGTCCATCACGCATGCGGCCACAACGGGCGAAGCCACCATCACCGCTGTGACGGACGCCATCACCGTGACGGCGGATGTGAAAACCGACTTCAGCAGCACCGCCGCATCCAGCGCGTGGCGGTTGGGTCAATATCCGGCGACCATATGTTTTTGCCAGGACCGTTTGGCGGTCGGCGGTGGGGACGACCCCAACCGCATTTTCATGTCGAAAACGTCAAACCACACCGACTTCACCTTGGGCAACGTGGACGACGACGCCATTGAAGTGCAAATTCTTGCCGACGACGTACACGATGTGCGCTGGTTGCAATCGTCGCGCACGGCTTTGATGTGCGGCACGGATGCGGGCGAATGGAAAATCTCGTCAGGCGTTTCCTCCGACACCACCATCACACCCAACGCCTTCAAGGTCGAACAGCACGATAACGTCGGTTCCGACACGCAAAGCGCAAAACGTGTTGGCGGCTCGTTCCTGTTTGTTGATCGCACGAAAAGAAAATTGCTCGGTTTGCGCTATGCCCTTGAAAGCGACGGGTACGTTACCGAGGAACATTCCTTGATGGCCAACCACATAACGGCGAGCGGCATTGTGGATGCGGCGTGGCAACAGGCCCCTGATAGAATGCTTTGGTGCTGCCGTGGCGATGGGGCGCTTTTGGGTTTCACCTTTGCCCCAGAGCATAAAGTCGAAGGTTGGCACCGCCACGAAACAGCCGGGCAATTCGAAAGCGTCGAAACCATCCCCGGAGCCAATGCGGACGAAACGTGGTTTGTGACGTGCCGTACCGTCGGGGGGCAAGTGCGGCGCTTTGTGGAAATCATGGTGAGCCCCTTCGACCACGAAACCGCTTGGGAAGACGCTTTTTGTATCGATTGTGGAATTTCCTATGACGGCGCGCCCAAAACGCATTTTACCGGCCTTGACCATTTGGCCGGGGAAGAGGTTCACATATTCGCCGACGGCAGCACCCTGCAACCCCAAACGGTGGGCGGAGACGGCTCCATCACGTTGCCCGCCCCCGCGTCCAAGGTCCACGCCGGGTTGGGCTATCGCGGCGTGTTGGAACCGACCATTCCCGATGCCGGGTCACGCGAAGGCTCAAGCGTGGGTAAACGCAAGCGCGTTATCAGCGTATCGCCTGACGTTCGCTACGGCATGGGCGCGCGCATCGGCCCGGATGAGGCCCGCGCCGACCCGTTCATATTTCCGTACATGCCCGCCACGCTGGACACTCGCCCCGCGCCGTTCACGGGTGAAAAGACGCTCAGCATCGCGGGCGGCTGGACGACGGACCCGCGCGTCGTGCTCGTCAAGAAAAACGACCCGACACCGTTGGAACTTCGGGCATTGGGCATTCGCATGAAGGTGAACGATGGTTAAAACCTCAAACTTTGAAATCGTGCCGTTGGAACCGCATCATATTCTCACCATGAAGCCACGCGCCATGGAACGCGCGGTGTTCGACATCGCAGGGGACTTGGAAACGTTCGCCGCGCGTCTGGCAGCGCCCGGCATGGCCTACGCGGCGTTGGACGGTGCCGAAGTGGTGGGGTGTGCGGGCATTGCCCCGATGCACCCCGGCGTGGGCGAGGCGTGGTCGCTGTTGTCCGAACGCCTGCAACCGGACAAACCCGACCGCGCATGGGCAGTGGTGCGTCGCGCCATGCGCCGGGGGATCGATGCGGCGTTCGATATCGGATATCACCGCGTGCAGGCGACCATTTCGACGAATTTTAAACATGCGGACGCTTGGATGCGCGGGCTTGGCCTAACGCCCGACAGCACACCCGACAGTAATGGGCACCTGATGGCGCAATACGGCGCTGACCGCAGCGACCACTGGATGTATTCACGAACACGGGACAAGGATTGAAGCGATGGGTCTTGAAACGGCCTTATTGGCCGCCAGTGTTGGAATGTCCGCCGTCGGCAGTATCCAACAAGGCAACGCGCAAAAATCCGCGCACGATTACAACGCCGCGATGGCGAACCGTGCGGCGGCTGAAAAGCGCCAAGCCGCAGAATACAACGCAAACCGCCAAAAGGAATCCGACCAAAAATTGATGGGCACCATGCGCGCGCGCATGGGGGCGAACGGCATGGACGCGGGGTCCGGTTCCGCCCTGACGCTGCTCACCACGACCGCCGCCGAAGCGGACCGCGATTATCGCCAAATTCTCAGGAACGGCGCGCTTGAGGCCGGTGCGCTGGAAGGCGAAGCGGGCTTGCAAGGGCTTTACGGTTCAAGCGCCAAGACGGCGGGGTATTTGAACGCGGCGGGCACCCTTATGGGCGGTCTTTACCAATACAATAAGCCGAAATCGACCACCCCAAAAACATCCAAATACACCGAATAGAGTTACCCCTCACTCATCTAAAGTAGATAAAAATGGCTATCATCCCCAAACGCTCCGGATACGTCCAACCGCAGGTCGCCCCCCCGCCCCAGGCGAACCCCTCCGCCATCAGTCAGCTTAGCCACGCCTCGCAAAACTTCGCTGCGAGCATGGGAAACATCGCCGCGTTGGCCAGCGACGCCCGCGACAAAGACTATGTCGACAGCACGGTGGCTGAGCTGCAAAACAGGTTCGGCGAGCGCTTCATCAAGGCCAAAACAGAAGCTGGCACCTACCCCGATAAGTTTGCCGACAACCTAAAGTCGGAGTTTGACAAAAGCATCGAGGACGCGCTCAAAAACGCCCCCAACGACCACACCGCCGATGTCGTGCGCAAACACATGAAAAATGTGGTCGGCGGATACAAAAATAAGGCGCTGATTTTCGAGGCCAACGCCATCGGTTCATTTCACAACGCCCGGCTTGGCGAGACGTTGGACGCGCACCTTAAAACCGTTTTTCGCACGCCCGAAGACGCCCCGGACGCTTACGCCTTGGGCCTTGTCGCCATCGACAACAAAGCCGATGTTTTGTCGCCCCATGCGTTGCAAGCGCAGCGCGATGCGTGGAAAGGCAAGGTTTACGGCACCGCCTTTGAAGGCTTTCTCGACACGGACCCACGTGCGGCGTTGAAGGAGGTCGAAAGCGGTGCATGGGACGATGTGTTGTCGTCCGGTCAAATTCAAAAGGCCACCGCCAAGGCGCGTCAAAAGGTCAAGATGCTGGACGCCGAGGCCGCGGCCGCGGACAAATCGCGCTTGGCGGAACTGCGCACCACCGTGACGTTGAGTTTGGCGGATGAAAAAGCCGCGCGCGCGGCGGGTAAGGATGCCGGTGCGGGCGGCGTCACTGACGAGATGGTCAAAACCGCCTATGGCGATCAGCCCGACCGCGCACAGCAAATCTTGGGCGAGCTGGAGGTGCTGGAACGCGTCGCGGGCGCGCGCACGGGCCTCATCGCCGCGCAAACCGTTGAGGATGAAAAAGCCATCATCGCAAACTTCGCGCCCGCCGCGGGCGAAGCTTACGTTTACGCGGAAAATGCTCAGGCGCAGGATGCGTTGCGCGCCATCCAGCGCCAAAAACGCCAGGCGCTGCAAAACGACCCGATAGGCTATTCGGCCCAGACCGGGCTGGTTGCGTTGAGCCCGTTCGACCCCACCGACGCAAACGCCGTGAAAGCTCGCGTTCAGGCCGCCAAGAAGGTTCAGGGCTATTACCGCCTGCCCAACATGGCGTTGTTGACGGGAACGGAGCCGGATTGGCTGGCGAACACCTTCAAATCGGCGGACAACGCTCAGCGCGTCAAGATGTTGGAAACGCTCAGCACCACGCTGGACCGGGGCGCTTATCAGGCGTTGGCGGCGCAGATGTTCGGTAAAGACCAGCCGTTTATGGGCGCGGTCGCGGGCATTGCGGGCGGCGGGCAGATGGAACTGGCGCGCCGCGTGCTTGAGGGGGCGGACATCCGCCGTGCCGAAAAAACCATTTTGCCCAAATCGGTCGATACCTTGCCCCACATCAACACCCGCGTGGGCGACGCCTTTCGGTTTTTGCCCGCGCTCAAGCCCGCCTACACGGACGCGGCGCTGGCGCTTTACGCCTATGACGCCAACGATGGCGGCGACCGCTCCGCCATCGTGAACACGGACCGATTGAACCGTGCGCTGGACCGCGTCACCGGCGGCATTGTGACGTGGAACGGCGTCAAAACCCTGGCCCCGATGCGCGGCATGGACGACGACGCGATGGAAAACGCAATGAACAGCCTGACGGACGCCGAGTTGCAGGTGTACGGCAACGGCCAGCCCATGACCCTGTCGGGTCACGCGGTGACGGCCCAACACATTCGCGATTACGCCACAATGGCGGTGGTCGGCCCGAACCGCTACGCCGTGTTGCTGCGCGGTTCGCCGTTGATGGTCGCCGGGGATGGCGGCGTCGCACGCTACACCATCGATTTAAACGGGGCCTTTAAGGCGGCTCAATTCGGGGAGGGGCAAAACAAGCCATGACCGACTTTCTGCCGATTTCCGCGCGCGACGAACGTAACGCCCTGCAAAGTCTATCTGTGTTGCAGCCCGCGGCCGTGCCGCCCACCGGGGCGGGCGACAATGCAGCGGCTTCTTGGAACGCCATGGTGTTCGAAAACCTCGCCGTATCCGACGAACTGGCGTTGGATGCCGGGTGGAGCCACTACCTTGATGGTGTCGAGCGTCAAACCGGCGAACGCATCTTTAACCCCGCGAAGTTTTACATGAACGCCCTTGGCATCGACGGCCCCGTCGACTGGATGGGCGGCGCCGTCGATGCGGCGTCCGAGGCCGCGTTCGGGGCAAGCCTGGGGTTGACGCGCCAATCGCGCTACGAAGCCGCCGCCGCCGCCGCCAAGACAAAACTGCAAGCCCTGAAAGCGCGCTTTCCCGATTTGAAGGTCAAGGGACACGAAGAAATACTGGCGCACATTTCCCGTGTTTCAAAAGCGGTGCGCGACGAAACCGCGTTGGTGCGCGCCGGGTCCGACGGATGGGGCGATGTGGGCGCGTTTGCAGGCGGCGCAGGGGCGGCGGTGCTGGACCCGCCGAACCTTGCCACCGTGATGCTGGGCGCACCGGCGGGGGCGGGCCTCTTGCGCACGTTTTTGGTGGAGGCCGGCCTTGGCGCGGCGGTAGAGACCGCCACCCTGCCCAGCGTCGCGGGATGGAAACGCGACATCGGTGTTGAGTTCACAGCCGGGGATATGGTCGAGAACGTGGCTTCCGGCGCGGTCGGTGCGGGCGGCCTGGGGGTTGGCGTCAAGCTCATAGGCCGGGGGTTAGGCGCGTTATCGGACGCATGGCGCGCCGCCCGTCAAGCGGGCGCGGTGCCGGACACCCCGGAAACCCGCGCGGCCGCCACGGTGGTCGAAACCGCCCGCGACATCACCGAACAATCGCCGTTCGAAGATTCCGTCGAAGGCCAAGCCGCACACTTAGCGGCGATGGCGGAGGCTGAGCAAGCATTAGCCAATGGAGAGCTTCCATCTGGTCGGGCATTGGATGATTACCTCAATCACCGTCGTGCACGCATCAATGACTTGGTTGAACGCGCTGATGGCGCGACGACCCATGCCAAAAATGAAGGAACTAACCCTGCTGACGCCGATGCCATTTTTTATGGACGTCTAGCGGACTGGCAGTTTGAGGAAATTATCGGGGAAGCGAGTAAGTATTTACCGGAAGGGCATAATCTGGGTATTGCCCAGCGGCGGATGGATACCAACGCAGTGCACAAAGTCCTGCGTGACCACGGTAGCGATGAAATTCCATTTAAACCCAAAGATTTTCAATCTGTTCCAGATGTCTTGGAGAGGGGGGAGCTTGTACAGACAAAACTGAAAAAGGGGCGTCTGGGCATTGAACGTCGCATGATGATTGATGGCAATTGGCTGCATGTGGTTGAGGCTATAGACTATGTTAGTTCAAAAACTCCACCAAAAAAAATAATGCTACGTTTTCACACGGCGTATTGGAATAAGGGACCCAAAAAAAGAGGCCCCCCTCCCCAAGGGGAGGGTTGGCCTCAACAGCCGCTGCAAGTGCCTGAATCGCCTAAGCGCCTCACGGCTCACGTCCAAAACGACCTTGCCGGTCCTGATTACAGAAGTATAGCAAATAAAAATGGTGAAGAAAACAGCTCTCGTGCCATCAGCGATGCAATGCTGAAAGACGTTCTCGCGGAACACCGCCGTTTCAGCAAAGCCAAGGCGGGGCTTGACACCGACAGTTCCGCCTATGACGCGGAAGTCTCCAAACATGTAAAAAACAAGGAAGCCATCGCCCGCAAGCATGGGCAAGAATACGGCGTGGACAGCCCGATGGCTGAATTTGAAGTGGAGATGTCCGTACACGGCCTCGACGACATCATCTTGCGCTTGGGCAGCACCGCTCAACACATGAAAATCGCCCGTGCCGCGCGTGACGCCATGAGCGCGCGAGGGCCCGCCGATTTAAGCCCGCCCACCCCGGCAGAAGCTCGCGCCGCCGTCGAAGAGCTGGACGCCATGCGCCCGGCTCAAGAACAGGCCCTTTACCGCGATGTGCAGCGCATCGTCGAAGAAAAACCCGACCGCATGATTGATTTTGAAGACCCTCAACCCGACGGCAGCGTCACGTCGGGCACCGCCACGGCACGCGATTTAATGGACAAGGCCGCCGACGACATTCGCGCGGTCGAGGCATTCCGCGCGTGCGCCGTGGGCAGAAAGGCAGACACATGAGCGCCAACATCCTCGAATGCTTGAACGCATTGGTGCTGAGCCGCGAAATCTCGAGCACTCAGGCCGCCGATATCCAAGTCACGTTTGAGCATCACCGCGAAACGTTCGCACACACCATGACCATGAGCGCGGCGGAGCGCGCAGCGGCGGAAAAAACCGCGTTGCAGTTGGCCGAGGAAAAGGCTCTGCAAAAGCGTCAACGCGCGCTGCACATCCAAAAAGCGGATGAAATTCTGGGGCGTTTGGCGCTTCCCGAATACGAGCAAAGCATAGGCGAGGCTGCAATTTCGCACCTCACCAAAAGCAAGACCGCCGCGCCTTGGGCCAACGTCGAATACCGCAAGGGCAGTTGGGAGGGCATCTTGCGCGGCCTGTTCATCGATGGCATCGATGCGTTTCGCTCCAAAACCGTCGGGTTGCGCCAAGATAAAGCGGGGCTCAAGGATTTTGTGCAAGAGGCTTATCGCGGGGTACGCGAAGACGCCGGCGCGGACACCGGCAACGCCACCGCGAAGGGTGCGGCCAAATCGTGGGCCGACATGACCGAAACCGCACGCCTTGCCGCCAATCAAGCGGGGGCCGACATCAAAAAACGTTTTAATTGGGTGGTGCCCAACGTGCACAGCACCCGGCACATTCACCGCGCCGGGTTCGACACTTGGGTGCGCGACGTGCTGGCGATGAATGTTGAGGTTCTGGATGAGGTCACCGGCTTGGCGCTCAAAGGTGACAAACTAGGCGAGGCCGTGGGCCAGATATACCGCACGTTGGAGTCCGGCGGCATGGATAAGCTGGCGCAAAAGCCGTTCGTGGGCCAAGCGCGCAAGCTTGCAAACCGCATGGGCGACCCGCGCACGCTGCAATTCAAGGACGCGGAGGGCTGGCTGGCGTACAACGAAAAATACGGCTCCGCCGACATTTTCGGCTTGCTGATGAGCCACATCAACCAAGTCTCGCGCGACATCGCCATGTTGGAGGTCTTGGGTCCCAACCCAGAGGCGATGATAAGGCAGATGAAAAAGACCGTTGAAGAAGCGGGAGAGCCCGACGGAATTTTGCGCTCCAAGGCCGAACACCTGCAAAACATCTACGACGTGCTTTCAGGCCGCCTCAACAGCCCGGTGCGCGAATTGTGGTATCGGCTGTTCGGCGGCACGCGTAATGTGCTTTCCACCGCCATGCTGGGCCGTGCGCCGTTGTCCGCTGTGTCCGACATCATGTTTTTGAAAAAGACCGCCGCGTTTAACGGCCTGCCGTCCATGAAGGTGCTGGCCAACTACGCCAAATCCATGAGCCCCACCAACCACGCCGACCGCATTTTGGCGTCGCGCCAAGGCATCGTCGCCGACAGCTGGACGGCGCGCGGCGTGGCGGCGGCGCGCTACCAAGACGAGTTGTTGGGTGACGGCTGGACGGCAAAACTGGCCGACACCTTCCACCGTGTGACGGGCCTCACGCAAATGACCGAAGCCGGACGCAAGGCGTTCGGGCAGGAATTCTTCGGCTATCTGGCGGACAACGCGGGCAAGGCGCTGGATGAGCTGGACGGACCGCTCAAGCGCGCGTTTAAGCGCCACGGCATCACGTCGGAACTGTGGGACGCCGCGCGCAAGGTCAAGCCCATGGAAATTGAGGTCGATGGCGTCAAGGTGCCGTTCATGGAATTAACCGATTTGGCGCGCTCAGGCGACGCCAACGCGTTCAAGGCATCCCAACGGTTGCACGAAATGATTTTGCAAGAAACCGACCTCGCCGTACCCAGCCCCGACGCACGCACCCGCGCCTTATTGGTGGGCAGCACCCGTCGCGGCACGTTTTGGGGTGAGGTGATTCGTTCCGTGACCATGTATAAATCGTTTTCCGTCACCGTGATGCACACCCACTGGTTGCGCGGCGCGATGGAGGCCAAGGCGAAGCGCTATGGCTATCTGCCGTCTTTGATGGTGGGCTTGACCGTGATGGGCGGCGCTTCGGTACAAATGAAAGAAATCGCCAAGGGCCGCGACCCGCGCGACATGTCTGAGCCGTCCTTTGCCGCCGCAGCGTTCATGCAGGGCGGCGGGTTGGGGATTTATGGCGATTTTCTCTATTCGTGGCTGTCGCGCGCCCAGGGCACCGCCTTGGAAACATCCGCGGGACCGTTGGCGCAATTGGCATTGACCGATGCGCCGCGCCTGTCTTTTTCCAACGCCCGCCAACTTTACGCCGGCGAAGACACCGGCTTTGCCGCCGAAATGGTGCGCTTCATCAAACGCTACATGCCGTTTTCCAACGTCTGGTATTTGGGGCTGGCGTTCGAACGCACCGTGTTCGACCAAATGCAAATGATGGCGGACCCCAAATGGGCGCGCAGCTTTCAACGCATGGAAAACCGCGCGCGCAAAAACACCGGACAGGAATACTACTGGGCCCCCGGCGACATGGCACCGGAACGCGGCCCCGATGCCGCGGCGGCCGTGGGCATGGATTAGGGACGCAATACATGTTTGACAAACTGCCCCCGGAATTTCAGCAATTCGGCTTGGGAATTATGGGCTTCCTGCCCACCGCCGCGCTGGCGCGATTCCTCGTCCATCATCGTTTGGTGCGCCTTGGGCACCGCAATATGTGGTCGCCTCAGCTTTGGGTGGAAGTGCCCACTTGCATCTTTAGCGCCATCATCGGTGGCGGCATTGCCGAAGGACTTGGATGGGAGGGGTTGGCGGCACAGGCGATGGTCGGATTTTGCGGATGGATGGGCCCACACGGCCTGGAAGTCTTCGCCTCGAAGTGGATAACCAAGGGTAGGTGAACCCATAAGTTTTAGGTGAGCACCCCAAAAGGCGATGTCCGCTGCACTCAGCGTGACATGTGACGCCACTTTTACCACCCCTCATAGAGTGTGCAAAAATCACGCCTACATTTTTTAGTGCGTCACGCCTATGCTTGGCAAATTGTGATGTAGAGAAAGGGTCGGGGAGTGAGAATGCCAACATGAAAAATGCGCAATTGGTTTTCACCGAGAAACACAGAATATCGTTTGCAGCTGCAAATCTCTGTAAGGGGGCGGTGCGTTTTTTCTTAATTGTGGCTGTGATTTTTGGAAGCGTTGCCTTAGCGGCGCTTTCAAGTCTTTTTTCAAGTATGGGCGTGCCGGATGCCGCCTTTGTTTTATCCGGCCTGTTACATGTGAGCTTTTTCACTTCGTCCGTTTCTGCGCTGGCGGCGCAGCAGTTTTTTTGGGGGGAAAAGCACTACTCACGGGCTCTGCGGGGCATGGATGTGAATGCTTTGAGTTCAAAAGTCAGAAGTGGCGATACCAATAAGGCCGTCAAGGATACTCTCTTAAAAACGGCATGGTTCCCCTTGGTCTTAGGAGGGGTGCTGTACATTGCTATACCGCTAGATATCTTCCGCTTAAACTTCACATGTATGGCCGTTCACCACACATTGGAGGACAAGCCCGATTACAATCTCACCTACAGGGTGAAGCAGCTCAACTGCCCAGACCTAAAAATATCACCGCAAGAGCGAAGGGCGGACGAGGGGTAGCGCCTTGGGAGGCCGCACGCGGGGCGCTGCACATCAACACTCAAGCAATATAATTAATTTCACACGCCCCCCCCTTTAGCATACGCTTGGGACAATGCATTCAAGGTAATACGTTAAAGACATGTATCAGAAAAAATTTGACTTGTTAGGTAGGGGCAATGACGGAAGGGTTTAGCGAAGACCGCATCGAAATTCATTTTGATGTGCATCAACCCATCGAATTGACTGAAATGACATTGGCATTTCAGGCCCTCGGTCGTGACTACAAAAAATTTATCAACGAGAAAATTCGTGCAGAGGGCGGCAAGACGAATGACGACGATGTGAAGCTGTACATCACAAAGATTGAATCAAACTGTATTTTAGCAGAGCTGGCGGGAGCCTCACAAATTGTAGGGGCATATTTTACCCTTATGGATTATCAGAGCATTTTCATCGATTATGTTCGCAATTTTGGGAGTGTTGTCGATTATTTTCGGGGTTTATCTACATCAAAAGATGTGAAGGCTGACGATATTGAGTGCACTAAGGCCGGTGCACAAGCAATCTCAGACGTGATGTCCGTTGTTGCTAAAAATCATGATGGCAAGTTTGCCATTCGGGCTCGGGCGGGCTCTGAAACCGCCAGCGGACACAAAGTGTATGCAGAGGTTGAGCTAACAAGTGACGAAGCGGCAGAGACTCAGCGAGGCGCGCTTATTGCTCAAAAGGTCTTGGATTATCGGGGCAAAGCAGATTACGAAAATGTTCTTATGTATTTCCAAAGAACAAGCACAGAAGACACTAAGGCTGGCGGTAGGACGGATGACAAGGCCGTAATCACCTCAATCGCTGAAAAGCCTCTTCCTGTGCATTTTGCATCACGCCTTGACCAAGCCAAAATCAACGACATGAAAAGCGACCCGCACCAAAACCCGTTCAAGTCGGCGTATCGTGTTGACGTGAATGTTGAGGTCGATAGAAAAGGCGTGCCGCGATTTTATCGTGTATTGCACCTGCATGAAATATTACCAGAAGATGAAAATGATAAGGCTCCGTGAGGTGTGTGAGTGAGGCTCGATTACGCGCCCGTTGCTGCGATGATGTCAGCATCGGTCGCGGCGCTGTTTGTTGCCTCGGTGTTCTCGAAAGCACGGTCTATTACCTGCTGAACTTCCATAGGTTCAACGGTCGCCATGCGGCTGCGGTCGCAATACCGAACTACCGCTTGCCGTAGCAGTTCTATCTCGGCGTCGCGGTCTGCGATGAAGCCGCGATACATTTTTAAATCTTGGTCATTCATGGTTCAAACCCTCCTAATCTTCCATCGCTAAAGACAGGCGAAATTCGTGTACCCAAAGTTCTTTAGCGGTCCCCGCGTCGAACCATTCAACGCAATATAGGGGTGCGCTATCAGGTTTTATTTGCGCGGTAGTGACAATCGTCACTAGGTCTTTGTCGCCATCAACAAGGACGTGATCCTTAGGCAAAAATTTGATTTCAACTGTTCGCATCGTTGCCCCCTCCTAACCGCGCGGCTGCTTTTTCCGCTTGCGCATTTCTTCCGGGGTCACAATTGTGCCGTTAGTTGCGCACCACGACAGACAGCCAAGTTCGGGCTTAGTCCAGTCCCCATCTTCAAAAGCGCAAATCCCGTCCACCAAAAACTTGTCCGTCAATTCGGGATGGGTGGTTAGGATCGACACGAACTGGCCCGCAAGTTCAGAACTTGAGACGCCCGCATGCCAAGCCACATCAGTTGCAATTTCGGCAATGCGTTTGATGGCTTGCGCTGGCGTTAGGTCTGTTCTTCTCATAGTCAAAATCCCTCCTAGCCGAACAGCGGCATGGGTGCCGGTTCGGGTTCTGATTTTTGTTTCGTCTTGCGGGTCGGCTCATTCGGCCAAGCCACCATCCAGGGCTTGGGCGCGTCCAGTTCGCCACTCTCTTGCCACTTGAAATAGCCAAGCTGGCCGACTGCCGGGATTGGATCGACGGCAAGGTGATCGGCCAACACCAACCCACGCGGCCCAAAGAACCAGGGGCTTTCGTGTGCGCTCACAATCTCTGTGACGGTCACAATTCCAATGATCCCGCCGCGCACCAACTTGTCAGGGCGCGGGACAGTGAGGCCGGAAGTCTTTTCGATGAAATGGCCGTCGCAATCGTATTCGTCCTGCGTCATGCCCTTGCTGGCGTGGATGCAGATACGGCGCGGCTTCATGCCATAGCGCACGGCGGCGGCGCTGCGGTTCTCAATATCCTTGTGAGCGTGGATGATTGCCCAGGCCCACGGTTGTTTCACTGACAGGGCGATTTCTGGCAAGTCCATGTTCGTTTCTCCATCCGTAACCGAGATGCCATAACGCGGCGTCAAACGGGCGGGTTGTAAATCAGTCGTTTACGTCCTGTGCGTCGTCTTTGGCCGGGGTGTCGGTTTGGGACGTTTGTTCCGCGATAGCGGTCCTAAGGTTTTCAGGTGTGAAAATACCTAAGCCGTTGTTGAGGTCGAACTTCATGAAGTCGATCAACAGCGCTTCGATTTCCTTGGTGTATTTTTTGTCGTCTGGCGTGATGTCGTTGCCTCTCTGGTCTTCGCAAAGACACGCGTCCGACGTCCCGCGATTATTGCGGGCCGTAATGTGCTGTCCTGAATTCGAAGTGATCGCGCGCGCAGGATGTGCGTCGGACGATTGAGGCGGGAAGGGGACTCCCACCGCCCTTTCACGGCGGCAACAGGGGAAAGACAAAAAGCGTTTCCAAAACGAGTGGTGTGTGGTGCCGTTTGATGGTGCGTCGTGGTCACAACATTGGAAACGAAAGAGAGATAAAATATATTTGCATCACGGCATTGGCGTTTTTTGCTCAAATAACTCTTAATCAGCGGGTCGTAGGTTCGAGCCCTACTGCGCCCACCAATTCAAGGCCCTGGAAACGTTGGTGTTTCCAGGGCCTTTTTCTTTATAGAATCCATCCGTTCCGACAAGCATTCCGGATGTCATTCCGACAAAGTGCTGATTTAAAAGATAGTTTGTGTATGAAAGCCACCTAATCAAAGTCACTTCAGTGGCAAGCCCCTAGTATAGCGGCGCGCGAGTTTTTGCACAGATTAGCGCGAGTTTTTGCACACCGTTTTTCGTTAGAAACTGTTTTTCGGGCGGTGGAAATGAGGCGGATTTAACGCTTCGAAGGCCTCGCCCCTGCCGACTGTCTCAATCGACGCTTCCAGCGTCCTGCCCTTACGGTACAGGAAGGGCGAGAATTTTCACCTAATTGACCCTAGGCTTCTTCGACGGAGGCGGTGGCGGCGGATTAGTGGAGGGGGAAGCCATCTTCTTATGGTTCACACTATAAGAGACCGAGTTGGGAGAACCAGCGAGTTTGGACCGGCGTTCCTCGCGCAGGCGTTCACGCTTCCATTCGAACAGCCACCAGAGCGACAAAACGGCCACAGCACCGCCCGCGCCGGTCATGATGACGTACCCGATCCACATAGCTATCGTATCCATCGCTTTCTCCTCCGCTGCTGGTCGATCAGTGGGAGGGGCCGAAGCCCCTCCCGGTTAGAACGTCGTGGGCTGGGCCACGGTGCGGGTCAGGGCCATGGCAAGCCCCTAGGCCGTGGACTCAATTGATCTGAGCCAAACCCTGATTGAAGCCAACTTCACCATGGCGAGGAAATTGGCTCCAAGTTTTTCATATCGTGTTGCGACACGACGAAACTATTTGATTTTGTTGAAGA
>Ga0316204_10000651_pt1 | contig 119806 bp, 117 predicted proteins | sample 6monrhotite_MG_2_FD_205661 | JGI IMG/M metagenome (GOLD analysis project Ga0316204, IMG submission 205661) | Microbial mat bacterial communities from mineral coupon in-situ incubated in ocean water Damariscotta River, Maine, United States -... | ecosystem: Environmental > Aquatic > Marine >...
CCGCATGAATTACTTGTAGTGAGCCTTATGGTTAAATCATACAAACAATGACTGCTTGTCATAATCCATATGTCAGAAGTGCCTTGTCCCGATGTAATTGTGCCTCCGCCAACTGACCATGTATAATTATCTGCCCCGGGCGATGCAGCCAGCACTTCTATAAGGGAATTCATACCCACCACATTAAATGGGCAAAAAATTATGGGAGTTATAGGTTTGCCCACCCAAACGGTTTTTTCAAGGGTATTGTTACCACAAGAATTACTCACAATGGCCTTTACCCAACCCACTCCAATTGCTGTGCTGCTTGCAGCCCTAACAGTATAATTGTCTGTTCCCTGTCCGCTCACATAAACCAGATGGTCGCTGTGGATCCAGCTTACAGTAGTACCTGAAGGGCGGTTGTTAAGGGTGAAAGTGGAGTTGGAGGTGCAAACGAGAGAGGGGCCGGTGATGGTTAAGAGCGAGAACAGTCCATATAGAGATAAATAATTCCCCAAATCTGATGGTGTTGAACTATATTGAGGAGTCTCAGGTCTAGTATCATGAGCAGAGGCATAATTGAATGCTTCCGACATAGAAACAAAATTATCGTGATTAACATCTGCATCTACTGGGGTACCATCAGGGGTTTCTCCTGCAACAGCCGATGTCCAATAATATACAAACTCATCGTAATTATAATCAGGAGGCATAGCCGAAGAGGTTTCAGAGCAGTTACAAGCGGTTGCTATCACTCGATTATTACCTTGTAAGTTATCAATAAACCCTCCACTGTAGCATTGCTCCATAACTACATTGATGTGGGCTGCATTTACTTTGTTCACCTCAGCAGCGAACGCATCATCACTAATAGTTTCCCCTCATAAAATAATTTTCGCATCACAACCCGATACTTGTTCTCCATGATCCGTAGTAAAGATAAATAGATTATCATTGCAATTAAGTGTATTTGAAAGTTGATCAAAAACATAAGAAATATTTGCTTTTGTGGCAGCATACTGTACATCATTATCACCGTCTCCATCGAGATCAAGAGGAGATGAATCATATGAGCCGTCATTTAAATGTCTGTCATTAGCTGGATTTGTTCCATCAGACATGAGCACGTAAATATGATCATCAGGATACCCATATACATTAACAAGCGTTTTATAAATTTGTGAACAATCATTCCAAAATCTCACCCAGTTATTATATGAGTCCATCCCTCCACTTATAATAACCGCATAATTATCATTGTCATTCGTACTTGCTGCACTTTTCACAGAAGACAATTTACTTCTTTCATTATCAGTCTTTTCTTCCACTGCGGTTTCCTGAGTCTTTTTTATAGTCAACTCTTTAATCGGCTCCATCATATCCATTTCCGGAGGTAATTTTTGCTCCAAAACAGTATATTGGCCCGTTTTTACATTAACAAAAACATACCTGCATTTATGTCCCCAGTTTGTAAAAGGTTCATCATCGATGAATATTAACCAGGAAGTATAGTCTGGAGATAAAACAGGCTGATCTACAGTTTTTATTTCAGTCTTAGCGGGAATGGTATCTTTTGAAATAAAGTAGCTGATCTCCTGATTAGATTTGATTATCTTTTTCTCTACTATTTTTACAGCATCTGTTTTACTTATTTCTTCAGAAGACTGAACCTCCTGAGCTGATAAAAAGACTATTGGAAAAAATAAAAAGAAAATAAGAGTAAAATAAAATCGAGTTTTCATAATATAGTTTTTTTAATAAATATCGTGGTATCTACACTTGTAGTATAATCAATATTAAAGCGAAAATATTCAGCCCCCATTTTATTCAATATCACAGTATATTTCCCATGGGCAATGGGGCCAATTTTATAACTGAGATCATACAGACACAGACAGTTTGCACCATGTCCTTCTTCATTTTCGTTTATGTCAATGGTAAAACCATTTATAGCTGCGTCAGCAGTCAACTTATTAGGGCTGCAATTGAACATGGCATTGATATGTTTGACACTCCAAAAACCATTTTCCGATTTTATTTCCATGGTTTCTGTATCTCCTTGTGATTCTTGTGCCTGGTTATTAATAGAGTAAGCTTCAGTACCGGTCTTGCATCCCGAGTGACTAAAATTAGTTAGATCAAAGGAATTACTTTTTTTTCCGCAACTCATAGCAAGCACACCGATAAGCCCCGATAGCAGGAATATTTTTAATATTGTTTTCATAGCAATAAATTTTTAGTGAATTTTTAGGTTAAAAAATCTCTATTGAACCTGTTTTAAAAACAGTTTTGTCCTTAAGCAAAAAGACCAGCTTACGGGGGACGGCATTGCAATATGGCGCTTGACAGGAACATTTGGGTTTTCCGGTTAAAATATTGATGCTAAAGTATATAAATGCTTTTGGAAAAGCAAATTTTTTATAAAATTCTATGCCGGTTTGATGGAAAGTTTTAAGGCTGGATGGAGCCTTGGAGCTAAAGGATTTTATGCCTGCCGGCCATGCAAATCCGAATGAGCTGGGAGCCCAAGAATTAAACCATCCGTACAAAATGATAGGACCTATAGGGACGGCTTATCCCGGAATTTTATAATTACTTCACTGTTGCAGATTTCTTTTGTACCATCTTTATACCTTAGTACAGGTTCTGCTTTATCAGATAGGGTATCCCTTCCAAAATGTTTTTTGACAGCAGCACTAAATTGTTTCCGACTGCTCTTGAGTATGACAAAATTCCTTCCTTGAATACGGACAGGAATATTTAATGATAATACATTTTTATTCGCGCTCTCCACATACAACAAAGTATCAATGACACTAAATTTTATAGTGTCACCATGACTTTTGTTATAGAATCCGATTTTTGTTTGCCCTATCAGTGAAAGGGAAAAGCATAACAAAATAAAAGAAATAGTAGGTTTTTTCATTGTTTAATTTGGATTTTAGAAATTGTAATGTCATATTTAAATGTATTTCCTATATTAAATTGGCTACTATCACATATTGAGGATCGATATCCGCTATAAGTTACCTCGCTTCCCAGTGTAATGTCCTTTACTTTTTCCTGATTGCATATCATGTCAAAAATATACATTGGACCTGGCTGCATTTTATAGATATAGAATGTTCCATTCAACGAATCGTTTAGTAAAGTACCGGTTAGATCTGAAACATGGGTCTTCTTTACACTATCACATCCACAATTTTTCACAATTATATCTTTTCCACAGCTAAAAGCCATAATAGCAATGAGGCCGCTCAGGAGTAAAATTTTTAGTATTGTTTTCATAGCAATAAATTTTTGGTGAATTTTTAGGTTTGCAAACAAAATATCTTATAGATTGATTTAATTTTCGCTTTGTAGTTATAGGGTTGCCGTTATGGCGTGAAAGATGCCCGGGTATAATAAGTGGCAAAGGCATGTTGGCGGCTAATTAATTGAGGCTAAAGGTAATAATAAATTTTAGCGAATGCAAGTTTTTTTACCTTATATAAACATTTTACAACAATAGTCAAGGTACAAGTCCTGCCATCGCGCAGGCTCACGGGAGGCTTTACACCTGTTTGGTTTGGCCATTCTTTAACCAGCGAGGATTTCTACTCAACACTTTATTGTCATTTCGGAAAGGAGAATAAGAAGGAAAAGTAAATTGATAACCGATCTCTACGATTATAGCCCGTTTTTAATTTTGTCAAGGATACGGTCGCGGTCTTTTTTAGGCATCTTTTGGATTACCAAATCATATGAATCATCTATCCAGTTTTGAATCAGATGGTTGTCCAGACTGTTATTCAATTGTACGGTATTCCATTGTTGTTTGTTCATGTGGTAACCGGGAGTAACCGCTTCGTAGTGTTCACGGAGTTCCAATGCCTTTTCAGGATCACATTTCAGGTTTATGCTGGGCTCGTCTGCCAGACTCAACAAAGCAAACATTTTACCGCCCACTTTAAAAACAAGGGTTTCATTGTCGAAGGGGAAACTTTCGCTTACCTCCACTTTGCTAAGGCAATATATTCTTATGTCTTCAAGGTTCATTTTGCAAAAGCTTTTTTGTTTGAACAAAATTAACAATTATATAGAAGCTTAGTTTTCCTTATTTTGTTTGGCAATTTTGTTATTTCAGTTACTTTTGCAGCGAGAGTTAGGTTGAGGCGGGTTTTGAATAAGTGCACATCGCTCAACACATCTCTTTTATTATTAGCATCCTAAAACACACATTAATGGGACTTATAGAAAAATCAACTGAGCTAAGGAGACGCATGCGAAATGCGCTTCGCGGTGGGGGAGAGAAGGCAATACAGAAGCAAAAGGCTATTGGAAAGCTAACTGCACGCGAGCGGATAATTGCCTTGCTTGATCCCGATTCATTTCACGAATACGATCTTTTTGTTGAGCATGCAGCAAAAGATTTTGACATGGATAAGAAATACTTACCCGGCGATGGCGTGATTACCGGTACTGGAATGATTCAAGGCCATCCAATCTGTATCTATGCACAGGATTTTACTGTTGCAGGTGGATCGTTGGGATGGATGCATGCCAAGAAAATTACCAAAATTATGGATCGTGCCTTAAAATTAAAGGTGCCTCTTATCGGAATTAATGATTCAGGAGGAGCACGGATTCAGGAAGGTGTTAACTCTCTGGCAGGCTATGGGGAAATTTTTTATCGAAATACGTTGGCCTCAGGTGTTATTCCTCAGATTTCTGTAATCTTAGGGCCTTGTGCAGGAGGGGCAGTTTATTCACCGGCACTTACCGACTTTGTTTTCGTGGTCGAAAACATTTCAAAAATGTTTATCACAGGGCCAGAAGTAATTAAGACTGTTTTGGGCGAGGAAATTACAATGGAAGCCTTGGGTGGAGCCCGCGTACACTGCGAAACCACCGGAAATGCTCATTTCTTTGCAGAAAGTGAGGAACAGTGTTTCGACCAGATTAAAGAACTGGTTAGCTATATTCCGTGGAGCAATGCTCGAAAGGCTGAGAAGGTTTCCGAAAAACGACCGAATAGCAAGAAATATAAGATTGAAGGTGTTATTCCCTCCGATCCACGTGAACCTTACGATGTCCGTGATGTGATTCGGGCGGTGGCCGATGATTCAGGATTTATGGAAGTTCAGGAACTTTTTGCACGAAATATTGTGATTGGCTTCGGTAGAATGGATGGTGAAACAGTTGGTTTTGTTGCCAACCAGCCACTTTATTTGGCAGGAGTGCTTGATGTGGATTCTTCAGACAAAGCGGCTCGTTTCATTCGCTATTGTGATGCCTTTAATATTCCTTTGGTAACCCTGGTCGATTTGCCTGGTTATTTACCCGGCGTTGACCAAGAACATGCTGGTGTTATCAGGCACGGGGCCAAGCTATTATATGCATATTCTGAGGCAACTGTCCCCAAAATTACGCTTATCATGAGGAAAGCTTACGGAGGTGGATACATTGCCATGTGTTCGCACCATTTAAGGGCAGACTTCGTTTTTGCATGGCCTACAGCTGAAATTGCTGTTATGGGACCGGAGGGAGCGGCAAATATCATTTTCCGGAAGGAAATTGCTGCTGCTGACAATCCTGAGGAATTTAGAAAGATGAAAGTGGAAGAATATAAGGAAAAATTCGCTAATCCTTATGTGGCAGCGGCCTATGGGTACATCGACTCTGTGATTGAGCCTGCCGAAACGCGAAAAATGTTGATTCGTGCTTTAGATATTTCAAAGGGAAAAGAAATGTATTTACCTAATAAGAAACACGGGATTCCTCCCTTTTAAATCTTGTCAATATGTCAGAAGAAAAATTTGATCATTTAGAAGACTTTAGTATAGGAGGAATCTTCTATAGAACCAGGCTTAACAAAAAGTTTAAGACCCGGACTCGTTATGAAGAGAATGATCCCAACCTTATCAAGGCTTTTATTCCCGGAACTATTGTGGAAATTCATATAAAAGAGGGAAGCCGTGTGACCGAAGGTCAGGAATTAATACTGCTTGAAGCCATGAAAATGAGAAACGTGGTGATCGCACCAAGAGATGGTCGTATCAAGCGATTATGGGTTAAAGAAGGTGATCTGGTAACGAAAAATCAGCTCATGATTGAACTGAAATGATTAAGCTTTAAATATCGGATTGGTTTCTTGTATATAATTTAGAACTTCCTCTTTTCCCAAAGCCGTTATTGCCGAGCTGATGATGAAAGGGGGAAGTTCTTCCCATGTTTCCAACATGCTTTTCTTATAAGTGGATAAATTGTTCACCACATTGAGTCGATTTAGCTTATCGGATTTTGTAAATAAAATGACAAACGGTATTTCTGATGTGGCCAGCCATCCCATAAATTCTAAATCATTTTTTTGCGTGTCGTGACGTAAGTCCACCAGTACAAAAATCGTCATAAGGTTGGAACGGCCAAGGATATATTGCCGGATCATCTTTTCCCATTTTTTCCGTTCGGTTTTTGAGCGCTTGGCAAAACCATAGCCGGGAAGGTCAACCAAATACCATTCTTTATTGATGATGAAATGATTTATTGTGATGGTCTTTCCGGGCGTTCCGGATATTTTTGCCAGCTTTTTCCTGCCGGTCAGCATATTAATCAAAGATGATTTGCCAACATTTGAACGACCAATAAAAGCATATTCCGGTTTGTCGGGTTTGGGGCACTGACTTTCCATTTCTGAACTGGTAACGAATTCCGCATCATGAATTTGCATGGGTGGGGGCTTGGTATTTTTTTGAATTAATTAATCTGGTTTATGATAGGTATTGACATGCCGCTCTTTTTTCTGATGATAGATATCATTTATGGTTAGTAAAATGCCTGTTTCTTCCACATTCCCAAAGTGCGTATTCAATGAAGTCCCAAAACATTTCATGGTAGAGGAGAGGTTCATGTAGGCGTTCACCAGAGGTGGAACGTTTTCGTTTAGTTTCCGTACTTTTTGCACCAGCGTTTTATAATCTTCCTGATAATTAGCTCCGGTAAAAATACTATCCAATATTTTTGTTTCGGTTTTAATTTCCAAGGGCTTTCGAGGCCATATTAAATGCCCGGGATCAGGAAAGTATTTATTCATAAAAAACAAAATCATATCTCGCGCAAAGCCGTCGAAATGAGGATACATGGTGACTTTGCCAAATAAATACTTTATGTCATCATGCTTAATCATCAAGGCACCTATCCCATCCCAAAGGTTGTCGAGGGCAAATAAGCCACGGCGTAAGTTGAAAGAGGGTTGGTATTCCGGCTGTACAAACGACCTTCCAAGTTCAATGGTATGAGGAAGATACTTATCAATAAATTTTTGAGAATAAGCAAAAAGCCTCGATGTTGGAGAATGTACTTCTCCGTCCACTACTTTCAAATTATTACAATGAATATATCGGTATCCGCCCACAATGGCTTGTTCTGAAGGGTCCCACACTATCATTTGCTGGAAAGCGTTTTCGCCCAGGTCATAATCATCAATGTCAATAGATTTGCCCGTTCCGCCACGGGCATCCCTAAAAGTCAATTCCCTCAAGCGGCCGATTTCACGCATTATATGAGGAGAATCCTCGTTGGTGATGATGTAAATTTCGTTATTAGCATTATTGGTTTTCCTTAACAATTTGTCTTTTGTTAACTCTTCAACCAGGAGCCCTTTATCTACCGGAGGGATAATTGTTTCCATAAAATCAAAATTGAATGTTGCAAAGATACAACCAATCGCTGTTTAATTCCATCCTTGAAGCCTTTTATGTCAAAATAGTGGAGTTTCTTCGCTAATAGTTAGCTTCTTCAGCGAAAATCTCTTCACCAGTCCTCCTAATAATTCCTTTAATTGAAAAGAATGGTTCTATGTCGATTTGTGTGGGCAAAAAGATTTTGGCCCTAAGTTGATATACATATGAAACCAGATTTAATCTTTTCGTATTATAATCATTAATACAATCGAAGATTCCACAGAAATCGACATAAAACCAAAAGAATTACGTTGATTCGAATTTCATTTCCGGATGATCTTTCAGCACATAAACAAAATCCCTCAGGGCAGCAGCCCATTCCTGCTTGGTTTTGCGTTTGTCGAAGGTGCTGTATGGAATGGGTTTCCCAAAGGTGATGGTGATGGTCTTGTTTTTGTGTTTGTGAAATTCATCCACCAGATAAAGCATTTCCAAATTGCTTTTAATCCCTGAGATTCTGCGGAGGTTGGCTATGTTGTAAAAGAAATCAGTATTTCGGCCGCTAATGAAAGTTGGTATGATATCCCGCTTGAAACGTTTGGCTTTTGTGATAAAGGTAGGATGCCATTCCAGGTCTTTGATAATTCCTTTTCTCTTTCGCGAAACCAAACCGGCAGGGAAAAAGCAAACAATACGTTCAGAGGCAAAGGTGTCATTGATAATTTGAATGTTCCGGGTGTTAGAACCGTGTTTGTTGATGGGTATGAAAAGGGATTCTAAATTATTGATATTCATTAATATATCATTCACAGGAAAAATTAAATCAGGCCTCTTTTTGGCAACAGTCATCATGAGGGCCAAGCCGTCAGGACCTCCCAGTGGATGGTTGGAAGCGATGATTGCTCTGCCACTTTCAGGAATGTTTTCCAGGCCGATTACTTCCACTTTGGTATGCATGAAGTTGAGGGCCGCCTCAGTAAAAGGAATGCCGGTCAAGTGCCCCGACTGCTGTAAAAAGAGGTTCAGTTCGTCCTGATGAATAATCCTTTTCAGGTAACGGATAACAAATCCGGGCAGTGCCTTTCGAAGTGAAGGGCTCTTTTTTTCGATGACTTTTGCTACATCTATAAATTCAGGTTTAAAATTCTCGCTTTCATGCATTATAACCTACTTTTTAAATTCATTCCGTTCACAAAAATAATGATTATTGCATAGCTCATCTGGCTTGGCAACGAATTGTGTGCTTATGAATTTACATCCTGTCAGCTTCTTTTGGTGCTCATAGTTCCATTTATTAACAAATCTGTCCTTCCCCACTTGTTAATAAGTTTGGGCCATCTTCCATTGATTTATTAGCCTGTTGACTTTCAGTCCGCTAGACTTAAGGCAGCAAATAAAAATTGCAAAAAGTGAAACATTTTTTTAACAATGTGGTAAAATGTGGTAAAATATGTGAAATTGTGGTAAATATATAGTATGTTTACACCATAAAACTGTGTGTGATGCTCAATCTATTAGGAACATACGAAGCAAAACTGGATGTTAAGGGACGATTCATGTTCCCAGCACCTTACAAGGCCCAAATGGGGGATGAGGGGCTGAAGGGCTTTGTAGTTAAAAGGAGCATTTTTAAAAAATGTCTTGAACTTTTTCCCAGGGAGCAATGGCAGGAAGAAACTGCCATGGTCAGTAAGCTGAATATGTTTAAGAAAAAGAACGCAGATTTTGTTACCAAGTTTATGGCTGGCGTCAAACCGGTCGAGCTGGACGGAACGGGTCGAATACTCCTTCCGAAAGACCTCCTGACTTATGGTGGAATTACTAAGCAGATCGTACTCACATCAGTTGTAAACAGAATTGAAATCTGGGATAAAGACGCCTATGAAAAAGCGGTGGATTACAACCCGGATGACTTTGCCGATTTGGCTGAAGAGGTGATGGGTGAGTTCGAAACTGATTAAAATACTATGTATCACAATCCGGTATTGCTCAACAAAAGCGTTGAAGGACTTAACATCCGTGAGGATGGTGTGTATGTGGACGCTACATTTGGAGGTGGTGGACATGCACGGGCTATCTTGAAGCAGCTTGGAAATGAAGGCTGTCTGGTGGCCTTTGATCAGGATATTGATGCAGAAGCCAATCAACCTGACGATGATCGCTTGATTTTTGTTAATCAGAACTTTCGTTATCTCAAAAACTTTCTTCGATTATATAATAAAGTGCCCGTAGATGGTATTCTTGCCGATTTGGGAGTAAGTTCTCATCAGTTTGATGAAGCAGACCGTGGTTTTTCCATTCGTATGGATGGCCCTTTGGATATGAGAATGAGTCGATCTCAGGGACTAAGTGCTGCCGTTGTGGTGAACACTTATTCTGAAGATGAATTAAACACGGTTCTTCGATTGTATGGAGAAATAAAAAACAGTCGATGCATGGCAAGGCTTATCGTTGAGAAGAGAAAAGAGTTAGCCTTTAGTACCACCTTCCAGCTGGTTCAGGCAGTAGAAAAATGCATTCCCCCTACACGGATGAATAAAATGCTAGCCATGCTTTTTCAAGCGATACGAATTGAGGTAAATCAGGAGTTGGACGCCCTCAAAATGTTTTTAGAACAATGTGCTGAGCTGTTAAAGCCGGGAGGACGAATGGTGGTTATTTCTTATCATTCATTGGAAGATAGACTGGTGAAGAATTTTATCAAAACCGGAAATTTTGAAGGCAAATTACAGAAAGATTTTTTTGGGAATAAGCTTGTAGATTTTAAAGGAGTGGTGAATAAAGCCATTGTCCCTGATGAGAAAGAGATTGAGCAAAATAGCAGGGCTCGTTCAGCAAAATTAAGAATTGCAGAAAAAATATAAACCGGACATGAAATCAAACAAACGAAAACCGGAAAGTAAAAAACAGAAAAAGCAGAAAAAATCTTCCGGTGCAGCAAGCTTTGGTCGGGCGACGCAAGAAGTGCTAGGGGGTGGATTGTTTGATAACGAGCGTAGTTTCAGGATCTTTCCCTTCCTCCTTTTTCTCACATTCCTTGCTTTTATATACATCACCAACGATTATATGGTAGAGAGCAAAATCAGGAAAATGACGGAGGTTAAAATGGAGCTAAGAGAGCTACGATACGAATATGTATCGGTGAAGTCGAACCTTATGAGCATTAGTAAACAGTCACAATTAGAGAAACGTCTCGAGGGAATTGGAATCAAGCAGAATGACGAACCCGTACAGACCATTCATATCAAAGCTGAACAAAAGAAATAATTGCAGTGGACAACAAAAAAGACATATTGTGGCGTGTGTTTCTCGTTTATTTCGGGATGTTGCTGTTTGGTTTGGCCATTATTGCCCGCCTGGTGTACATTCAGGTGAAAGAAGGGCCTGAATTGATCAAAAAGGCTCAGGAACAGGAAATCAGAATTTTCAGCCTCAAGGCCGACCGGGGAAATATTCTTTCTGCAAGAGGTAACTTACTGGCTACTTCAGTTCCAATCTTTGAGGTTCGTATGGATGTTGCCAGTGACTATATCCCACAAGCTTTGTTTAATCAGCAACTTGACTCCCTTTCACTACAACTGTCGGGTCTTTTTAAAGATAAGTCGCAGCTGGGCTATAAAAGAATGTTGGTAAAAGCCCGCAGGAAGGGAAATCGATACCTGTTGCTGCAACGCCACGTTAGCTATAGCCAGTTAAAAAGCTTACGGTCGTTTCCAATTTTGCGGCGTGGAAGAAATAGCGGAGGCTTGATTGCAATCCAGCAAACCAAGCGGGAATTACCTTTTGGAATGCTTGCTGCTCGTTGTATTGGATATGAAAACAAAAAGGAAAACCTTTTCGTGGGAATCGAAGGAGCCTACTCAAAGGTGCTTACAGGTAGTGATGGAAAACAAATCAGACGTCGGATAAATCATGGTGCGTGGATGCCTGTTCATGATGAGAATGAAGTGGAGCCGCGTGATGGTATGGATGTGGTGTCCACCCTTGATGTCAACCTTCAGGATGTTGCCGAGGAGGCTTTAATGAAACAAATGCAAAAGCACGAAGCGGTGATGGGCTGCGCGGTGCTGATGCAAGTAAAAACGGGCGATATAAAAGCCATGGCCAACCTTAGCTTCAATAGTAAGACGGGTCAATATGACGAAAGCTATAATATGGCCATTGGCGAAAAGTATGAACCCGGCTCTACTTTCAAATTAGCTTCTGTAATTGCAGCCCTGGATGATCATAAGGTGAAACTAACCGACACGCTGAATGTTGGCAAGGGATACGTGGTTTATTATCATCGGACTTTACATGATGTTCATGTCATCGGAGATGGAATCATTACGGTTCGTCAGGCTTTCGAGCACTCTTCCAATGTGGGGATTTCAAAAATGATCTTTAAGCATTATAAATCAAATCCCCGTCAGTTTATTCAGCATCTGTATGACATGGGATTAAATAAACGGCTTGGGATAGAGCTATCCGGAGAAGCCCGGCCATATATTAAAAACCCTTCTGATAAAAATTGGTACCTTACATCATTACCCTGGATGTCAGTTGGATATGGATTAGAATTAACGCCTTTACAAATTCTGACTTTTTATAATGCTGTGGCCAACGAGGGGCGAGAGGTAAAACCGCGTTTTGTTACTGAAATTACCGATGGAGGACGCCTGATAAAAAGTTTTGGCGTTAAAGTGTTAATCCCACAAATTGCTCCTCCGGCAGTAATTAAAAAAGTTCAATCCTTATTGGAAGGGGTCGTATTAAGGGGCACTGCTCAAAACCTGAAAAATAAATATTTCGGAATAGCCGGGAAAACAGGTACAGCAAAGATTTCGCAAGATGGCCATTATATTGAGGCTTATAATGCAACTTTCGTGGGGTATTTCCCAGCTGATGACCCACAGTATTCTTGTATCGTGGTGATCAATAAACCCAAACATGGTTACTATGGTAGCCAGATAGCCGCTCCCGTGTTTAAGGAAATAGCAGACAAAGTGTATGCCACTTCTTTGGCTTTGACTGAGACAGATAAGCCCAGACCCTCGGCAAACATCTTTCCTATAGCCAAACATGCTGCCTGGTATCCCGATTTGAAAACCATTTATCAAGGATTGAAAATAAAACAAATTGACTACCTGAAGGGTGAAAAATGGGCTTCTACTGTTGAGAAAGGGAATAAAATTGTTTTCACAGTGAAGGATTTTAATTCAGGGATTTTGCCCGATGTTAGGGGCATGCGTGCTAAAGATGCGATATACCTATTGGAAAATAGAGGATTAAAAACCGAAATAAATGGAAGAGGCTTTGTCCGGTCTCAATCACTGAGGCCGGGTAGTCGTTTTAGAAAAGGACAAAAGATTGTGATTCAGCTATCAATGTATTAAAGCGAAAATTTGAACACTTTAAACGACATATTACAAAATACAGCACTTCTTGCCGTGAGCGGGAGCACTACTATTGCCGTGAAGGCTGTTGTCTTTGACTCTCGAAAAGTGGAGGCAGGCGATGTGTTTGTAGCAATAGTTGGTAGTCAGGTAGATGGACATCAGTTTATTGCAACAGCCATCGAAAAAGGTGCCGTTGCGGTAGTTTGTGAGGATTTCCCTGAGACTGTCCAAGCAGAGGTTTCATTTATCCGGGTAGCAGATTCTTCTTTTGCGCTGGGGCAAATGGCCGCCAATTATTATGGACACCCTTCCGATAAGTTGAAATTGATCGGTGTTACGGGAACCAATGGAAAGACGACGATTGTTACCTTATTGCATCAATTATTTATCAGGCTGGGTTATCAGGCAGGGATGCTTTCTACCATAACCAATAAAGTGCAAAATCGTGAAATTGCTACCCGGCATACCACCCCGGATGCTTTGAGTATTAATGAGGTGCTAAACGAAATGGTGGAAGAAGGTTGTGAATACGCCTTTATGGAAGTGAGTTCACATGCAGTGGTTCAGGAGCGCATTGCCGGCTTGCACTTTACAGGGGGGGTGTTTACCAATATTACCCACGATCATTTAGATTACCATAAAACTTTTAAAGAATATATCCGGGCAAAAAAGAAATTTTTTGACAATCTCCCGGCTCAGGCTTTTGCTTTGGTGAATGCGGATGACCGGAATGCACAAGTAATGTTGCAAAATACGCTGGCCAATAAATATTCCTTTGGACTTAAAACCATGGCGGATTTCAATGGCCGATTGATGGCCGACGAATTTGAAGGTCTGGAAATGCTTATCGATAATCGTGAATTGTACGCCTTATTGGTGGGACAGTTCAATGCTTCGAATCTATTGGCTGTGTTTGCTACAGCTTGTTTGCTGGGGCAGGATAAGGAAGAAATACTTACGGCTTTAAGTATTATACGGGGTGCCGAAGGTCGCTTTGAAGTCTTACGATCCACAGATGGATTAATTGGCATTGTAGATTATGCCCACACGCCCGATGCGCTTAAAAATGTGTTGGAAACTATCCAGTCCATCCGCAGCGGTAACGAAAAACTGATTACAGTGGTTGGCGCCGGTGGCGATCGCGATAAGGAAAAGAGACCTTTGATGGCAGCCATCGCAAGCCGGTTAAGTGATAAGGTCATTCTTACTTCCGATAATCCGAGGAGTGAAGATCCAGAACAAATCCTTGAAGACATGAAAGCGGGAGTGGATGTGGCTCATCGCAAGAATACCCTAACAATCACCAATAGGAAAGAGGCCATCAAAACAGCATATAGCCTTGCCAACAAGGGAGATATCATCCTTATTGCCGGTAAAGGGCATGAAAAATATCAGGAGGTTAAAGGTGTACGCCATCCATTTGACGATAAACAAGTGTTAAATAAATTATTTAAAGAGGCATAATTATGTTTTACTATCTTTTTAAATACTTACATGAAGCCTATTCATTCCCGGGAGCGGGGGTGTTTCAGTATCTTTCATTTCGAGCGGCACTGGCTTTGATTACTTCTCTACTGATTAGTCTGGTATTTGGTAAAAGCTGGATTCATTATTTGAATCGAAAACAAGTGGGAGAGACCATTCGCGACCTGGGTTTAGAAGGACAATTGGAAAAACAAGGCACCCCGACCATGGGTGGATTGATCATCCTGGCTTCCATCATAATTCCAGCGCTATTGTTCGCCCGGCTCGATAATGTATACATCCTACTCATGCTCTTTACGACTATATGGCTTGGTTCAGTAGGCTTTTTGGACGACTATATCAAGGTGTTCAAAAAAGACAAGAAAGGACTCAGTGGGAAGTATAAAATTGCCGGGCAGGTAATATTGGGTCTCATCGTCGGTTTGGTGATGTATTTTAATAAAAATGTGGTTACACGTGAGAAAATGATATCACCTGTTTCGAAAGTATATTCAGTGATGAGTGCAGCAGGTCCCTCGGCGCGTTATTCTATCAAAGACGAGCATTCCACCAAAACCACCATTCCTTTTTTAAAGAATAATGAGTTCGACTATGCGGTATTACTAAAGTGGTTGGGTCCCGGTTATGAAAAATGGGCTTTTTTAATTTTTATCCCCATAGTAATCCTAATCATTACGGGCGTTTCCAATGGTGCCAACCTTACGGATGGGATGGATGGCCTGGCGGCAGGCACATCGGCCATCATGGGGACTACACTTGGAATTTTGGCCTGGATCTCCGGCAACATAGTTTTTGCTGATTATTTGAATATCATGTATATCCCCAATGTGGGTGAGCTGGCCGTTTTTGTGAGTGCCTTTGTGGGTGCTACTGTAGGCTTTTTGTGGTATAACACCTATCCGGCTCAGGTGTTTATGGGTGATACGGGAAGTTTGGCTATTGGAGGGATCATCGCGGTCTTTGCAATCATCATTCGCAAGGAACTGCTGATTCCTATTTTGTGTGGAATCTTTCTGGCAGAGAGCCTTTCGGTGATTATTCAGGTTGGTTACTTTAAATATACGAGGAAGAAATATGGTGTGGGAAAGCGCATTTTCAAGATGTCGCCGCTACATCATCATTATCAAAAACTTGGCTTTCCTGAACCCAAAATCGTTTTACGTTTTTTTATTGTGGGGATCGCTTTGGCGGTAATAACAATTTTAACATTAAAAATCAGATAATTATGATGGTCGCTTATGAAACGAAAACACGACATAGTGATTTTGGGAGCCGGCGAAAGCGGAGTAGGAGCCGCAATACTGGCACGCAAGCAGGGCTTGAAGGTTTTTGTTTCAGATAATGGCATCATCCAGGAAAAATATAGAAGCGTTCTTAGACAGTTTGAAATAAATTTTGAAGAAAATGGTCACAGTGCCGACCTGGTGATGGCTGCCGGTGAAATAGTAAAAAGTCCGGGTATCCCCGATGATTTGCCTTTCATTCAACAGCTTCGTGCAAAAGGGATTCCGGTGATTTCTGAAATTGAATTTGCAGGCCGGTTTACCAAAGCAAAAAAGATCTGTGTCACGGGAAGCAATGGTAAAACCACCACCACATTACTCACCTACCATATTTTAAAGATGGTAGGAGTTCATGTGGGATTGGCCGGAAACATAGGCAAGAGTTTTGCCTGGCAGGTAGCTGAGCATGATTTTGATGTTTATGTATTGGAATTGAGTAGTTTTCAGTTGGATGGAATGTTCGATTTTAAAGCTGATATCGCACTTTTGTTGAACATCACGCCTGACCATCTCGATCGATACGGACACGATTTTCAACGCTACGTGGACGCCAAATTCAGGATTCTTCAAAATCAAACGAAAGATGATTCATTCATCTACTGGGACGATGACCCGGTGATACAAAATGAATTGAAAAAGAGAAAGATCAAAGCCCGCTGTATGCCCTTTAGCAGTACCCATGAAATTGATGGACCGGGAGCATTTATCAGAGGCAAGAAAATAATATTTAATAACAGTATAAATACATTTAATATGACACTGGAACAGTTAGCCTTGCAAGGCAAACACAACGCGCACAATTCCATGGCCGCAGGAGTGGCAGCTCATTTAATGGACATCAGGAAGGAATCTATCAAACAGAGTCTTTCCGATTTTCAAAACATTGCCCATCGCCTGGAATTTGTTGCCAGTATTCATGGCATTACATTTATCAACGATTCCAAAGCCACCAACGTGAATTCTACCTGGTACGCCTTGGAATATACTGATAAACCTACCGTGTGGATAGTTGGAGGTGTTGACAAAGGTAATAATTACGAACTGCTGAAGGCGAGTGTTAGTGCAAAGGTGAAAGCCATTATATGCTTGGGTTTGGATAATAGTAATATTCATGATGCCTTTGAGGGTTTGGTTGACACGATCGTAGATACTGAATCGGTAAAAGAAGCGGTGGATCTGGCTTATTATCTTGCGAAAAAGGGTGACGTAGTTTTGTTATCACCGGCCTGTGCCAGTTTCGATTTGTTTGAAAACTATGAAGATCGCGGCAATCAATTTAAACAAGCAGTGAACGGATTATAAACACATAACGGGAGTTAACAGATGAATATGCTCGTCGGAAAAATAAAAGGAGACAAGGTAATTTGGATGGTAGTATTTCTGCTGACCCTTCTTTCCTTTTTAGCTGTATACAGTTCCACCGGAACGCTAGCCTATAAATACCAGGGAGGAAATACCACCTATTATATGATCAAACACGGAATTATCCTTGCTTCCGGTTTGGTGCTAATGTATATGGCCCATTTACTCAAATACACCTATTATTCCCGTATTTTCCAAATTGCTTTTTACGTTGCTGTACCCTTATTGATTATCACCTTATTATATGGCCTCAATTTGAATGAAGCCCGCCGCTCATTACCTCTGCCTTTTCATTTGAGTTTCGAAACCTCTGATTTGGCTAAGATTACGCTGATTATTTATTTGGCCCGAATGCTCACCAAAAAGCAGGAAGAGATTAAGGAGTTTAGCAAGGTACTTTTGTATCTGATGTTGCCGGTATTTGTAGTTTGTGGATTGATTCTCCCGGCGAACCTTTCCACGGCGGCACTCTTGTTCGTTACCAGCCTGGTTCTTATGTTTATAGGTCGCGTAAAGATTAGCTACCTATTGGCGATTATGGGCATGACGGTGCTTGCTATGGGCTTTGTCCTGGCTATTTTATTTATGATGCCGGAGGGAAAACAATGGCGGCTCGAAACCTGGAAAGCAAGGGTTGAGAGTTTTTCCGATGCTACAAAGGGTGAGAATTATCAGGCAGAGCAATCGAAAATTGCGGTTGCTTCCGGTGGATTATTTGGGAAAATGCCTGGGAAAAGTACACAACGCAACTTTCTTCCCCATCCCTATTCTGATTTTATTTTTGCGATTATTGTTGAAGAATATGGTTTGGTTGGCGGTATAATCTTGGTTCTTCTATACCTTATTTTATTATTCAGGGCAGTTAAGATAGTTACAAAAGTTCCTCGTAATTTTGGAGCCTTCTTAGCCATTGGAGTGAGTTTTAGTCTGGTTTTTCAGGCAATGATTAATATGGCAGTATCAGTCAATTTGTTACCGGTAACCGGACAGCCCCTTCCACTGGTTAGTATGGGAGGAACTTCCATTTGGTTTACGAGTTTATCCATTGGAATTTTGCTCAGCGTGAGCCGTGAAGTGGAAGAAAAAGATGCAGACGAATTAATGGAGTTAGCAGATGAAGAAGCCTGAAAAATACAAAATCTTAATTAGCGGTGGTGGCACAGGGGGCCATATCTTCCCGGCTATTGCTATTGCCAATGGCTTAAAAGAAAAGCTGAAGGAGGTGGATATTTTGTTCGTTGGTGCCAAAGGTCGTATGGAGATGGAAAAAGTACCCATGGCGGGCTATCCCATCGAAGGCCTGTGGATCAGTGGTATCCAAAGACGACTGACGCTTAAGAATCTGCTATTTCCTGTGAAACTCCTCAGCAGTTTATGGAAGGCAGCACGTATAGTAAAGGCGTTTCAGCCCAATGTTGCCATAGGTACTGGTGGCTATGCCAGTGGCCCTCTGTTGAAAATGGCTGCTTCAAAAGGGGTGCCGACACTTATTCTGGAACAAAATTCCTATCCCGGGATTGCTAATAAGTGGTTGGGACGATCGGTTGACAAGATTTGCACCGCTTATACGGGGATGGAAAAATATTTTCCTGCAGATAAAATCATACTTACGGGGAGTCCGGTGCGGAAAAATATCTTACAATTACAAACAGGTACAGCAGAAGGGCGTCAATTCTTTGGCCTTGAAAGAGATAGAAAAACATTATTGATAGTTGGAGGAAGTCAGGGTGCCAAACGCATTAATGAAGCCATGGCTCATATTGTTGAAAAAGTATTGGCTACCGGCATACAATTGATATGGCAAACAGGAAAGCCATCACTTGATATGGCGGAGAAGGCTGTTTTGAATAGCACATACCGTAAACGGGTAAAAATAGTTGCTTTTATCCATCAGATGGAGCAAGCTTATGCTGCTGCTGATTTGGTGGTTTCGCGTGCCGGAGCTATCGCCATTGCGGAGATTGTCCAGGTGAAAAAACCTGCTATTTTTATTCCTTTACCTTCGGCGGCTGAGGATCATCAAACCCACAATGCCAAGGCCCTGGTGGTTAAAGGTGCTGCCTTGATGGTGAAAGAAAAGGAAGCGGCCGAAAAACTTTTTGGTCTGATATCCAATTTGATGAAAGATAATGAGGCGCGTGATAAAATGATCTCGGAACTCAAACAATTTGAGCATGGGAATGCAACAGAAAAAATAGTAAATGAAGTACAGGAACTAATACTAAAAAGAAAAATTGGTGCATAAATCCAAGGGCATATTATATTTTCTGGGAATTGGCGGCATAGGAATGAGCGCTCTGGCTCGTTACTTCCGGCAACAGAATTATGCGATCTATGGTTATGACCTTTATCGGACACCTCTTACGATTGCCCTTGAGCAGGAGGGCATGCAGATACACTACGAGGAAGCAGTCTCGGAAATTCCCAAGGGGCTGGATACTGTGATTTACACCCCTGCCATTCCTGAATCGAATAGCGAATTCTGTTATCTCCGTGAGCAAAAGGTTCCAATGATGAAACGGGCAGAAGCCATTGGTGAAATAAGTAGAGAATTGACTACCCTGGCAGTGGCGGGAACTCATGGTAAAACAAGTGTTAGTGCGATGATTGCGCACGTTCTCCATACGGCAGGCCTTCCTTTTACTGCTTTTATCGGAGGAATCAGTAAGAATTTCAACAGTAATTTTGTAGGCAACGAAAATCCGGAGTTCTTGCTGGTGGAAGCCGATGAATTCGATCGATCGTTTCTAAAGCTGTTTCCCGATAAGGCCATTATTACCTCTGTGGATGCCGATCACCTGGATGTATATGCTGATATTCAAGGTTTGCAAAAAGCCTTTTTGGTTTTTGCAAACCAGGTGAATGAAAAGGGATTGCTCTTCACTAACGCGCGATTGTCAGGATTCGAAGATGTTGCTGCTTCTAGGCTTTCATACGGAATAATGGAAAATGCTGACGTAAGTGGAAGAAATATCAGGATAGAATCTGGACATTTTACTTTTGATCTTTGGCAAGGAAATCGGAATTTGACCAATATAAAAATGCAGGTTCCGGGCAGGCATTATATTGAAAATGCTTTGGCTACTTCTGCCATGGCCTTGTCATTAGGTGTTGAAGCACAGCTTATTAAAAAAGCACTGGAAAGTTATAAAGGTGTGGAACGTCGGTTTGATTATCGAATCAATGAACCCGGATGTGTTTATATTGATGATTATGCGCATCATCCTGAAGAACTGCGTAATACACTGGAAGCGGCACGATCGTTATATCCCGACAAAAAAATTACGGGTATTTTTCAACCTCATTTGTATAGCCGTACACGTGATTTTGCAGGTGATTTTGCTCATGTTTTGAGTGCCCTCGACTGTTTGATATTGTTGGATATTTATCCGGCTCGCGAGAAGCCTATCGCCGGAGTGAGTGGTCGTTTGATTCTGGATAAGGTGAACAATACGGAGAAATATTTATTGAACAAAGAGGAAGTACTCCAGTTCCTGACCGAAAGGAAGCCTGAAGTAGTATTCAGCATGGGAGCCGGTGATATTGGGCTGCTGGTAAATGATATAGAAAAAAGCCTAAGGAAGCCATGAAGAAGACCTTGACCATATTGCTGATAACGATTTTCAGCCTGGCTGTACTAGGGCTGGCTGTGGGTAGCTATTTGCAGCATCGACAAGGGGTTGTACGTCAGGTTATTGTGCGCTTACACGCTGCCGATGAGCAGGCATTCATCACCGTAGATCAGGTAAATCAGTTAATTCACAGTAAGGATAGTATAATTGGCAGTCCACTCAAAACCATATTAGTTCATCATATTGAACGTCAGATTGCTTCGAATCCGTATGTGAAAAGTGCAGATATCTATCTAAATATTACTGGAAATTTAATGGTTGATGTATACGAAAGAGAAGCCTTGCTACGTGTTTATAATAATATAAATCAGAGTTTTTATGTCGATACTGATGGGAATTTGTTTCCAATTAGCGATAAGTATTCAGCGCGCGTGATCCCGGTAAACGGTTACCTAAAGATACCATTTCGTGAGGGTAAAAATGTATCTGACAGTTTGTTTCGCCTAACGATGTTGCCGGGTATCTATCAGCTGGCTCAACAAATCAAAGAGCGGCCATTTTTAGAAGCCGCCATTAGTCAGTTATTTGTCAATAGCAGGGGAGAAGTAGATTTAATTCCTGAAATGGGACCTCATCTCATTCATTTTGGGAATATAACAGACGTGGGTATTAAACTGGATAATTTGGCAGCCTTCTATAAGCAAGCACTTGTTAAAGAAGGCTGGAATAAATATAAAAGTATCAACCTGGCCTATACTAACCAGGTAATTTGCACTAAATATTAGCCTTATGGAAAATGAATTTATAGTAGGACTTGACATAGGAACCACCAAAATAGCCTGTATTGTTGGGCGAAAGAATGAATTTGGTAAAATTGAAATTCTGGGTTATGGAAAGACGGACTCCATTGGTGTAAAGCGCGGTGTGGTGACCAACATTGAAGATACGGTTCGGTCAATCCGGGCCGCGGTAACGCAAGCTGAGCAGCAATCGGGAGTCGATATTAAATATGTGAATGTTGGGATCGCCGGGCAGCATATTAAAAGCCTACAGCATCGTGGAACCTTGATTCGTGAAGATGCCGACCAGGAAATTACAAACGTGGAGGTAGAATTCCTGATTCACAATATGTATAAACTGAATATGTCACCGGGTGAGGAAATCATCGATGTCATTCCTCAGGATTATATCATTGATGATGAAGATGGTATCCGGCATCCTGTTGGAATGCTGGGTAACAAATTGGAGGCTAATTTTCATATTATCATTGGACAGACGGCGGCGGCAAAAAATATTTATAAATGTATCAAGAAGGCAGGTCTTGAGGAAGCGCAGTTGATACTAGAGCCCATCGCTTCCGCCGAATCGGTATTGAGTGATGAAGAAAAGGAAGCCGGTGTTGTATTGGTCGATATTGGTGGTGGCACTACAGATGTTGCTATTTTCCAGGATCATATCATCCGGCATACGGCCGTGATCCCTTTTGGTGGCGACATTGTGACCGAGGATGTGAAAGAAGGTTGTTCCATCATCCGGCGACATGCCGAAGATTTAAAAGTAAAGTTTGGATCTGCACTTTCCAGTGAAAACAGGGATGATGAAGTGGTGGCAATTCCGGGTCTTCGCGGCCGTCCACCCAAGGAAATAACACTGAGAAATCTGGCTTCTATTATCCAGGCCCGCATGGAGGAAATCATAGAACATATCTATTATGAAATTAAGAATTCAGGTTTCGAGAAGAAGCTAATTGGCGGCATCGTTCTAACTGGCGGTGGAGCTCAGCTAAAGCATATTCATCAACTTACCGAATTTACTACAGGAATTGAAACCAGGATTGGATATCCCAATGAGCATTTGGCCAAAGGAGTACCCGATGAAATGGCCAGCCCTATGTATGCCACTGGAATTGGCTTGGTGATTGAAGGTGTCAAACGCTATGAGACCGAGATCAAAACAAGGCGTCCTGCAGATGAACAGGATGCAAATGACAAGAGAAATAAAGCGCCCAAAAAAGGGGGAAACCTTTTCGGGCCACTACGTTTTGGAGAAAAAATAAAAGAGTGGTTTGAATCGGACACAGAGGAAGATTGAAATTAACTTTTTAATGTTAAAAACTATATGGTGAAAAAAAAATAGATCACCATCATTCATTTATATTTAGTTGCTTAAAGGAAACAAAGATCAAGCACTTTTCTGTTGAGTATCACGACAAAAGGCACATAAAATTATGATTCAATTTACACCAAAAAAAGAGACATCGATTATAAAAGTTATCGGTGTTGGTGGCGGAGGTAGCAATGCTGTAAACCACATGTTTAAAGAAGGAATCGAAGGCGTTGACTTCGTGGTATGCAATACCGATGTCCAAGCCCTTACGGCGAGTCCTGTCCCTGTGAAAATTCAATTGGGGGAGTCGGGACTTGGTGCCGGTTCTATCCCGGAACGGGCAGAAAAAGCGGCCATTGAATCCTTGGACAAATTCGAGGAAGTGCTGGATTCAGACACTGAGATGCTATTTATTACCGCAGGGATGGGTGGAGGAACCGGTACAGGTGCTGCGCCCGTAATTGCTAAGTTCGCTCGTGAAAAAGGTTTGCTTACCGTAGGAATTGTTACACTGCCTTTCCGTTTTGAGGGTCGTAGGAAGTTACTTAAGGCTAAGCAGGGTATTGAAGAAATGCGTAAATATGTTGATACGCTTTTGGTAATCAGTAACGATAAATTGCGTGATCAATACGGCGACCTGGGACTGGGAAATGCTTTTGCCCATGCTGATAACGTGCTTACTACTGCAGCCAAGGGTATTGCAGAATTGATTACCGTTCATGGATATGTGAATGTGGACTTTCAGGATGTGAAGACCGTTATGAAAGACAGTGGCAAGGCGATTATGGGTTCAGCCATGGCGGAAGGAGATGATCGTGCCCTCAAAGCCATCGAAGAAGCCATGCGTTCGCCCTTACTGAATGATAATGACGTGCGTGGTGCGAACAATATTTTGCTGTACATCACCGCAGGTACCAAGGATGTTACCATGGATGAAATTACCGAAATAACCAATTATATAGCCGAGAGATGTGGGGAAGACAGCGCAGATGTGATATGGGGTCGTGGCATTGATGAAGAAATTGGCGACAATTTAGGTGTTACAATCATCGCCACCGGTTTTGAATCAGAGAGTTCTTCAACTCCCCTTTATTCTTCTCACAAAGCACCTTCTTCATCTGATATCAATCAAAGTCAGAAAGATGAACAGTCTCCACTAAAGGAAGAGGAGTCGTCAGACAAACAAACTCCTGAGGATAAGGCAGATAATGAAAGTGGAGAAGAACCGGGAGAGAAGGAAAGTGAAAAAGAGACAGGTAATTTCAATGCGCATGCTGAGAACCGGAAGCCAATCAGAGAAAAAAAAGTATATTCTCTTTTAGATGATCTGGAAGATGAAAAACACACAGCACAAAAGCCTGATATACATGTGGAATTGCCTGGGGAATCTCAAGGAACGGAGCCCTTTCATCCCATCATGGAGAAAATAGTAAAAAAGAGTCCCGAAAATGTGCAGCCAGGAATCGAGAAGCGAAAGATTAGTCCGGAAGAAGGAGATGCTATTGAACAAAATTCAAAAAATCGGATTGAAAAGTTAAAAAAGCTCAGCTCAGAGTTGACTTCTAGTAGTTTTAGTGCTAAGAATTTTAAGGATGAAGAAAATATACCGGCTTATTTGCGTCAGAATATTCAACTGAGTGATCCCAATTATTCTACTCAATCAGAGGTGTCTCGTTTTATGTTAGGCGAAGACAGCAAAAATAATCCGGTGATAAAGTCGGATAATTCATTTTTACATGATAATGTTGATTAACCAGATTTAAAATGTCGCTTGAAAAAAAAATTAATACTGATTTAAAAGAAGCTATTTTGGCCAAGAATCGGCGAAAGCTGGAGGCTTTACGTGCCATCAAGGCAGCTTTGTTGCTCGAAAAAACCGGAACCGATGTAAGTGGTTCTGAAATCCCAAAGACTGTTGAACTCAAGATGTTACAAAAACTTGTGAAGCAAAGACGTGAGTCAGCAATAATCTATCGCGAACAAAATCGGGTCGATTTGGCTGAGGAAGAAGAATATCAGGCTTCTATCATCGAAAAATACTTGCCTGAACAACTATCGGAAGAAGAAATAGAAAACAGGATTAAAAAAATCATTTCCGATACAGGAGCCTCTTCCATAAAGGATATGGGACGTGTGATGGGAATGGCTGCCGGGCAAATGACAGGAATTGCAGATAATAAAATCATTTCAACCCTGGTCAAAAGATTGTTGTCGTAAGGTCGATGTTTCTCGATAGTTTCAGCTTTTTGCACTGTGCCAGATTACTGTACATTTTGAACTATATGGCTTTCCCCTTGTTAATTTTTCCGTTTGATCTTCTGTTGGTATAGAATGTCTGTTTATCTTTATCCTTTAAAATATTGACCTAAGATGAAAAATACTGCCATATTCCCCGGCTCTTTCGACCCCATCACCCTGGGGCATGTTTCCGTCGTTCGGCGTGCAATCCCCTTATTTGACAGCATTATTATTGCCATTGGTCTGAATGCTGAAAAGAAAAATATGTTTTCGATAAAGGAAAGGAGAACATGGGTAGAGGCAGTTTTTGAAAATGATCCTTCGGTTATGGTTCAGATTTATGAAGGCCTTACTGTTGACTTTTGTAATAAAGTAGATGCCCGCTTTATTCTCAGGGGTTTACGTACTGCCGCTGATTTTGAGTTTGAAAGGGGTATTGGTCAGGTAAACCGGAAATTATCACCTAATATCGATACAGTTTTCCTGCTTACGGAGCCCGAATATACTCCCATTTCTTCTTCTATCGTTCGCGATGTATATCGCCATGGAGGCGACATCAGTGGGATGGTTCCCAAAGAAGTGTCCCTGACTCATGATTAGCTCAAGCTGTTCCGTTCATGATAAGCTAATAAATTTTCTATGAATCCATTTAAACAAGAAGACTACTGGAATAAGCTAGCTCCGGTAAAGAAATTTACGACTTCCTTTGATTTAAAGTTGTTGGAGGCTTTTGTTTCTAAGTCAAGCAAGATTGTTGATTACGGTTGTGGCTACGGTCGAAGCTTGAGCCAGTTGTATGATGCCGGTTATCAAAATATTCTTGGGTTTGACTTTTCAAAGGCCATGGTTCAAAGGGGGATGAATGAATTTCCGCATCTAAAGATGGAAATTGTTGAGGGAAATCATACGAATTGTCCTTCAGCGTCCGTTGATATGGTGATCTTGTTTGCCTTACTTACTTGCTTGGTGGATGACGAACAGCAAGAACGGGTGATGGCAGAGGTAAAGCGTATTTTAAAACCGGGAGGTTTGGTGTATGTCAATGATTTTTTATTGAACTCTGATGATAGAAACAGGGAGCGTTATCTACGGTTTGCCGAGAAATATGGAACCTATGGCGTTTTTGAACTGGCCGATGGAGGTATATTGAGACATCATGATGAAAATTATTTGAACCAACTAATGAAAACATTTAAAAGAGAATATTTTAAGAAAACCACCTTTACTACGATGAATGGTCATCAATCCAATGGATTTGTGATGGTGGCTCGTAAGGAATAAATTTATAGATGAAGCTTTTTGCAATTATTCTCATCGTATTGGGTGTGTCGGGACTCCAGGCGCAGGAAATACAACTAAGCGGGCATGTGGAGTCCGGAGATGTCGGCAGTCTTGTACGTGTGCAGGTATACACTGATCCATTTTCGAAACAGATAAAAACCCTCGCTTCCACGCAAACCGATAGTACCGGAAACTTCAGCTTGCATTTTTCAGTACCCTATATCACCACTGCTTTTATAAAGTTTGGCTTGAAAAAAGGAGAATTTGTTCTCCGGCCCGGTGGTCGATATCATTTTTTGATCCACACGGATTCATCCGGTCAAATGGGGTCGGTTTTTGATCAAATGCCCTTATCAATGAATTTGAATGCTCAGGACGGAAGCCTCAACAAGCACATTGGGCAATTTAATGAGGAATATAATACTTTTGTTCTGAAGCATTTTAAGGATATCTATCTATATCACCGAAAGGAAGTGCTTGAACAGTTTGAGCAACATATTGCCCGGGAATTCTCGACAGATACCACTTCTTATTTTAAACAGTTTACACGCTATTCATTGGCTTCATTGGTTTGGGCCGGGCGAATGAAATCGACGGAAAAGATTGCCAGCTCTTATTTTATAGGCCAAAAAGTGTATTATCATAACAAGCAGTATGCTGATTTTTTAAGGGGTTTTATGCTTGCACATTTTGAATCCAACATTGATAGTCCGGTCAATAAAAGTAATCTTATTGAGCTGGTTCCATTTCGAAATTTAAAAAGCCTGGATTCCTTGTTCTCCCTGGATTCGCTTTTTGCAAAAGATAGAAGGATTCGTGAATTGGCAGAAATGATTATCATGGGAAAGAACTATCACGACCAGGCACTCACTACAGCTGATTTTGATGCCTTATTTAAAGAAATGGCTGCCTCAAGCCACTATGAACAAAACAGGAATATTGCTGCTGCTTATTTAATTAGGCTTCGTCAGATGGGTCGGGGGACTCCTGCACCGAAGATTCATTTGCCCGATTTCATGGGGGATGAATACACCTTGTCCGATTTTAAAAATAAATTTGTTTTGCTGAGCTTTTTTAAGGCAGATTGTCCTGTGTGCGAAGGGCATTTGCCCTTTTTGAAGAATTTGCAGGAGCAGCTGGGGACAGATTTTACCAATGTGACAATATGGGTGGGAAAAACACCCAAACAGATGATCCAACGCGTACTTTCGGGTACTTACAAATGGCCTTTTTTATTGCTGGGCAAACGCTTTGCCGTGTTGGAGCAATACCAGGTGCTTACTTTCCCTTCCTACGTACTTATTGCGCCTGATGGGAATATAGCCATGGCACCAGCTCCTATGCCTGAGGAAGATGCACTTCGAAGAATTAGGCTGTTTCAGCAAGCTTATGAAAAATCCCATCTTAAGAAATAAGATAAGCCACGGCTTATTATGCCGGTGTTTGCGAACAACAAGTATCTTAATTCTCAAATTCGTGTTTTTTTTGCATGAAATTACAAATCGCAATGATCAAATATCAAATAAATCCTAAAATCCAATATCAAAATTCCAAAGGAATACCTTTGGTGAGATTTTGTTTTTTGAAATTTGTCTTTTTCGGTTTGTCCGGCCTAGGGTTTTGAAAATCAGCAAGCCTCCTTGGTGAAAAATTGACTTGCTTTCAATACCTTTGCAAAAAATACCTGTCACGGTTGGATAGGGAATAATAATTGATAGAAAGCTGTATTCAGATACAAAATATTATGATTAGTTTTATTAAGAAGATTATAGGTGACAAGTCTGCCAGGGATGGAAAAATGGTAGCTCCTTATGTAAATAAGATAAAGGAAGCCTATGTATATATAAAAGAACTCAGTAATGACGAGTTGCGTGCTAAAACTGAGGAGTTTAAGCAGACAATTGCTGATTATGTGTCAGCGGAAGAGCAAGAAATTATCGAGCTGAAGAAGCAGGTAGAGGATAATTTTAATATGGATATTCAGGAAAAAGAGAAAATCTATGCCCGGCTCGATAAGCTCAAAACACATTCCTATGAAAAGACCCAGGAAATACTCGATAAATTGTTGCCAGAGGCTTTTGCCGTGATGAAAGAAACCGCCCGTCGTTTCAAAGACAACAGTGAAGTTGAAGTGACGGCTAACGATTGGGATCGCAGCATCGTAACTAGCTTGGAAAACGTTTCAATAAAAGATGGCAAAGCCTATTATAAAAACCAGTGGATGGTTGGCGGTAACCTGATTACATGGGATATGGTACATTATGATGTACAGTTATATGGTGGTGTGGTGCTACATCAGGGTAAAATTGCCGAAATGGCTACCGGAGAAGGAAAAACGCTGGTAGCTACCTTGCCTGTTTATTTGAATGCGTTGTCTGGTAAAGGGGTGCATTTGGTTACAGTGAACGAATATTTGGCCAAACGTGACTCCGAATGGATGGGCATGCTGCTGTTGTTTCATGGTCTCAAGGTGGATTGTATTGATAGACACGAACCGAATACTGCCGCACGCAGGCTAGCTTATTTGGCTGATGTCACTTATGGCACTAACAATGAATTTGGTTTTGATTACTTGCGTGACAACATGACAGGCGATCCCGAAGAAATGGTGCAGAGAGAACCCAACTATAGTATAGTTGATGAGGTTGACTCCGTTCTAATTGACGATGCCCGTACACCATTGATCATTTCGGGACCAACTCCTAAAGGTGATAAACACGAGTTTGATGTGCTGAAAGGAGATGTTGAAAAATTATACAATGTCCAAAAGACCCTGGTGGCCAACCTGATTGCTGACACCAAGAAACTACTTAAGGACAATTCCAGCTCAGACAATGCTTCCAAAGCCGGTGACCTGATGCTGAGAGCCTACCGGGGTTTACCAAAAAATAAAGCCCTCATAAACCTCTTGAGCGAGGAGGGTAACAAAGCTTTGATGCAAAAAAGAGAAAGCTATTACTTGCAGGAGCAGTCAAAAAACATGCATATCATTGATGATGAATTGTATTTTGTGATTGATGAGAAGAATAATTCTTCTGACTTAAGTGAAAAAGGCATTGATTTATTAACCGAATCTTATGATACTCCCGACTTCTTTATCTTGCCGAATATAGGCGAACGTGTTGCCGAATTGGAGGCGGAAGGCCTGGACGAAAAAGAGATGATGGAGAAGAGGAATCAGATGATTGCTGATTATGCCATCAAATCGGAGCGTGTCCACACAGTGACCCAATTGTTGAAGGCCTACACTATGTTTGAGATAGATGTGGAATATGTCATCATGGACAACAAAGTGAAAATCGTTGATGAGCAAACGGGCCGTATTATGGAAGGCCGGCGTTATTCCGATGGCTTGCATCAAGCCATAGAAGCCAAAGAGAATTTAAAAATCGAAGCAGCTACTCAAACTTATGCCACTATCACCCTGCAGAATTATTTCAGGATGTATAAGAAGCTTGCGGGAATGACGGGTACAGCTGAAACTGAGGCTGGTGAGTTATGGGATATTTACAAATTGGATGTAGTGGTTATTCCCACTAACCGTATTATTGTACGCGATGACCGTCAGGATTTGGTATATAAAACCAAACTTGAAAAATATAATGCTGTAATTGATGAAATTGAGAAGCTCGTAAACGATAGCCGGCCTGTATTGGTAGGTACTACCTCGGTAGAAACCTCCGAATTGTTGAGTAAGATGATGCAGCGTCGTCATATTGATCATAATATATTAAACGCAAAACTGCACTTTAAAGAAGCTCAAATTGTAAAAGAAGCAGGACAACCTGGAAAAGTAACCATTGCTACCAACATGGCAGGTCGTGGTACCGATATTAAACTGGGACCTGGTGTGAAAGAGTCCGGTGGTTTAGCCATCATCGGCACCGAGCGTCATGAGTCGAGACGTGTAGACAGGCAGCTGCGTGGACGTTCCGGACGTCAGGGCGACCCGGGTAGTTCTCAGTTCTTTGTTTCTTTGGAAGATGACCTAATGCGTATGTTTGGTTCAGGTCGTATTGCCGGAATTATGGATCGCCTGGGTTTGCAGGATGGGGAGGTGATTCAGCATTCTATGATTACTAAATCCATTGAAAGAGCCCAGCGGAAAGTGGAAGAAAACAACTTCGGCATTCGGAAAAGATTGTTGGAGTACGACGATATTATGAACTCTCAAAGGGAGGTGATCTACAAAAAACGACGCCATGCTCTTTTTGGTGAGCGCCTTGCGCTGGATATTTCGAATATGATGTATGACTTGGTGGATAAGATTATAAGTGAAAACCAGGAAAATGCCGATTACGAAAGTTTTAAATTACAGATGCTTCGTACGCTAACCGCTGAATCACCCGTGACTGAGGCAGATTTCTTAGCGAAAAAGGTAGATGAGCTCACCCAAACCGTATTCGAAAAAGTTTATGCTGATTATCTTAAAAAACGCGAAAGGCTCATCCAGCAGACGTTTCCGGTAGTGAGGGATGTGTATGAAAATCAAAAACAATTTGAGAACATTGCCATTCCGTTTTATGATGGGAAGCAGCAGGTTCAGGTTGTAGCCAACTTGAAAAAATCGGTTGAAACGGAAGGTAAAGAGGTTGCATTGTCTTTTGAAAAAGGAATTGTTCTCACCAGTATTGATGATGAATGGAAAGAGCAACTTCGTGAAATGGATGAGTTAAAACAGTCTGTCCAAAATGCCTCTTACGAGCAAAAAGATCCTTTACTTATTTATAAATTCGAATCTTTTAATCTTTTTAAGAAAATGATCGAAAAGATTAATGTTGATGTCGTATCTTATCTGATACGGGGTGATATTTATAATCCAAACCAAACGGAATTTCACGAGGCTCATATTTCGCGTGGTATCGATCGCTCGAAAATCCGTGAAGCAAGAGGGGATATGCTTTCTCAGTCAAATTCTGATACAGGAGAGCGGGTCAAACCGCAACCTGTTAAGGTGGAGAAAAAGGTTGGGCGTAATGATCCATGCCCTTGTGGTAGTGGAAAAAAGTACAAGAATTGCCACGGAAAAAATGCCTAATTTAGCCATGAGGTAAAGCTGTTTACTTTGAATGCTTTCGAATGCAGGATACGATAATCTTTGAGACAGATGAAATATATTTTTCGAGCACTTTTCATTTCACTACTCCTTGTGTGGGTTTTTACTGCTGCCGAATGCAATAAGCCTATTCTTCCCGTGGATACTGTGCCGATCTATAGTTATCAGGAGGCCATTGTCAACCCCCCCGACACTTTCAAAATTTATTTTAATTTAAAGACTTATGGCGATAAAATTGCAAGAGTTACTTTTAAGGACAGTGCAGTTTGGCTGATAGAGCGCTTGGGTGATGGGCGCGCCAATACCCGTATTTTAAGTGATACTTCCTATATGAGCATACTGGAGTCTGATACGCTTGGTTTGCAAGGAAATAAGGAATATTCTATTCTGACAAACAATAATAATTACCTTGATATCGGTGATTTTTTTATCAAGCTTACCAAACTACCAATTGATTACCATACGTTTAGTCCAAAGTTTAAATAGTTTTGACGCTTTATCGGGCTAGTCGTTCTTCTTAAAATCCAGAGAAACGGAATTAACACAATAGCGTTGTCCAGTCGGTTGGGGACCATCTGGGAAAAGATGCCCCAGATGACTATCGCAATGAGCACATTTTATTTCTGTCCGAATCATCCCCATTGTACTGTCTGTTACTTCAATAATATTCTTGTTGTTGGCGGCGGCGTAAAAACTTGGCCAACCCGAACTTGAGTTATATTTGGTGTCAGAGGTAAACAAAAGGGCCCCGCAAGCGGCACAATAATAATTACCATCTTCTACAGTATGATAATACTTCCCGGTGAATGGTGCTTCGGTACCACATTGTCGTAATACCCGATATTGCTCGGTGCTTAAAATTTTCGTCCATTCTTTGTCTGTCTTTTGCTGATTTGTCATAGTTTTCTTTCCGTTTTGGCCATACAGTAGCCCGCTGTTCAGGCTAAGAATAATGAATAGAATTGCGAATATTTTCATGGGAACGAAAATACGTATAATTTGATAAGGGAATAGTGGCCTGAATACAACACTCAGTTTATCAGGATTATATAAGCGTAAATAGTTTTGTCAGCTTGGCTGGAAGTATTCGGTTAGGAAAAAAATCAAGCGCAAAAAAGATTAGCTTTGTGACTTAAAATTTTGAAATTATGATGCGAAAAATACAGGAAGCAGCGGCATTTATCGCTGGCAAAGGAATGCAAGACGCTGAAATAGGGATTATTTTAGGGACTGGTCTTGGCAGTCTCGTAAATGAAGTACAGGTTGATGAAGTGCTTGATTATAAGGATATTCCTCATTTTCCGGTATCTACGGTTGAATTTCATTCTGGGAAACTCTTGTATGGCCAATTAGCAGATAAAAAAGTGTTGGTCATGAATGGCCGGTTTCATTATTATGAAGGTTATACCCTGGAGGAAGTTACCTTTCCAATAAGGGTGATGAAATATTTGGGGGTCAAAACCTTATTGGTTTCCAATGCTGCCGGAGCTGTAAATTTATCCTTAAAAAAGGCATCTTTGATGATTATTGACGATCATATAAATATGCTGCCCGGAAATCCGCTGGTTGGAAGAAATCTCGATGAATTGGGCCCTCGCTTTCCTGACATGAGCCGGCCTTATGATCCGACTCTGATAAAAAAAATGGAAACCATAGCCAAAGAAAACCATTTGGAAGTTAGCAAAGGAGTTTATGTGGCCTGGATAGGGCCAAGTTTGGAGACCAGGGCAGAGTATCGATTCATCAAAACCATGGGGGCTGATGCGGTGGGTATGTCCACCGTTCCCGAAGTAATTGTTGCAAATCATATGGGTATGCAGGTCGCTGCCGTCTCGGTCATTACCGATCACTGCGATCCGGATCATTTGCAAGCGGTTGAAATTGAAGACATATTGAAAAATGCTGCTAAGGCGGAAAAAGATTTGGTATTATTATTTCGTAAATTGATTGAAGCCCTTTGATGGTTTTTTATGCCCACTTTTGGGGTTCTTACCCAATTGTGAAAAGAGGGCAATTATTGTATCTTTGAACTTGAAATTTGAAATATCATGGTCAATCTACCTTACTTAACATTGCCTGCCTTGCTTGAGAATTCTGTTAAAGAGCATGCTTCTCGTCCTGCAGTTTCCTTTATTGACGGTAATCCCACTATCTATACTGAATTTCATAGGACTGTCCAATCTATTATGTCCATGCTTGAGCGTTTAGGAGTGGAACCGGGTGATCGGGTATCAATATTAAGTGGCAATATGCCTAATTGGGGCATGACTTATTTTGCAATTGTATCCATGGGAGCTATTGTTGTTCCTTTATTGCCCGATTTTTCGGGAGAAGAAATAAAAAACACCCTGCGTCATTCTGATGCAAAAGCCATTTTTGTTTCCAAGAGCTTGTTGCCCAAACTGGAAACGCAATCATCGAGGGCCTTAAAATTCAAAATTCAAATTGAAAATTTTTCATTAATAGGGAATGATGACAATGATCTTGCTTATGATTTGGAGAAGAGACCTCAGAAGAAATACCAGGTAAAAGAAGATGACCTTGCCGCCATTATCTATACCTCAGGAACCACCGGAAAATCCAAAGGAGTCATGCTCAGCCATAAAAACATTGTTTTTGATGCGATAAAGAGCAGTAAGATTCAGTTTATTCATGATAAGGATCGCTTTTTGTCGGTTTTGCCCCTTTCGCATACCTATGAAAATACCATTGGTTTTGTTCTGCCATTGATGCAAGGGGCATGTGTTTATTATATATCGAAAGTACCTTCACCCACGGTCTTAATCAATGCTTTTCAAAAGGTTAAACCAACATTGATACTGACGGTTCCGCTCATCATCGAAAAGATTTATCGCACAAAAGTATTGCCTGCTTTTACAGAGAAGAAGTTAATGAGAAAGCTGTATGCAAGGGCTATTTTTAGAAAGCTATTGAATAGGATGGCCGGAAAAAAACTGCTAAAAACTTTTGGAGGTGAACTGAAGTTCTTCGGAATCGGGGGTGCAAAATTAAACCTGGAAGTGGAAAAATTCCTTTTGGAAGCTAAATTCCCCTATGCAGTAGGGTATGGGCTTACGGAAACGGCTCCACTGATAGCGGGTTTTGGGGTTACAGAAGCGCGTTTGCAAGCAGCAGGAAAAGCACTTGAAGGCGTGGAGCTTAAAATATATAATCCGGATAAGATTACGGGCGAAGGCGAAATATGGGCCAAAGGCCCCAATGTGATGAAAGGTTATTATAAGGAACCTGAGCTCACCAAGAAAGTACTCACCCCTGATGGTTGGTTCCGAACAGGTGATCTGGGCATTTTTGATAAAGAGGACTACCTTCATATTCGCGGACGTTCGAAAAATGTTATTATCGGTTCCAGCGGTGAAAATATTTATCCGGAAGAAATAGAATCTGTAATCAATAACTTTAAGCATGTGATTGAATCTCTTGTGGTTGAGCAAAAGGGGAAGCTTGTGGCACTTGTGCATTTTGATCGTGAAGAAATTGAGAAAAAGTATCATGACATTAAGGAAGATGTGACTGAATTTGTTGAAAAAACATTAAAAGAGATTGGAGTAGAACTTCAGGCTTATATCAACCAACGGGTAAATAAATTCTCTCGAATAAGTCAGGTGATTCCACATAGGGATGAATTTGTAAAGACTGCTACCAAAAAAATAAAACGATTTTTGTATAATGAAGAAAATAATGAAAAACGAGTATAGTCAGCCAATGTTTAAGGCGGAAGAGTTAAAAGATAAGGTGTTTGTTGTGACCGGCGGCGGATCAGGTTTGGGAAAATCTATGAGCCGCTATTTTTTACAATTGGGAGCAAAAGTAGTGATCAGTTCCCGCAACATCGAAAAGCTAAAGAATGCTGCTGCCGAGTTGGAATCAGAAACAGGCGGTAAGGTATTGCCCGTACAATGTGATGTGCGGAATTATAACGAAGTAGAGGCCATGTTGCAAAGCACCCTGGATGCTTTTGGAAAAGTAGATGGTCTTTTAAATAATGCAGCCGGCAATTTTATTAGCCCTACAGAACGTCTTTCGGCACGGGCATTCGACACAATTATCGATATTGTTTTGAAAGGAAGCAAGAATTGCACCCTCGCCTTCGGCAAACATTGGATTCAAAGCAAACAGCCTAAAGCCACTGTGTTAAATATCGTCACCACTTATGCTTTTACCGGAAGTGCCTATGTAGTTCCATCGGCAACGGCCAAGGCCGGCGTGCTCGCCATGACCCGTTCGCTGGCTGTGGAATGGGCTAAATATGGAATAAGAATGAATGCCATTGCGCCCGGGCCGTTTCCTACCAAAGGTGCCTGGGATCGCTTACTCCCCGGCGATTTGAAGGAAAAATTTGATGTTACTAAAAAAGTTCCTTTGCGACGAGTGGGTGAGCATCAGGAACTGGCTAATCTTGCAGCGTATTTGATGTCTGATTTTTCGGCCTATATCAATGGAGAAGTTATAACAATTGATGGCGGCGAATGGTTGCAGGGAGCCGGAGAGTTTAATATGCTGGAGCAGGTTCCTCAACAAATGTGGGATATGCTTGAACAGATGATTCGTTCACAAAAGAAATAGTAGAATAAGAGATTTAACTGTTTACATTAAAAGCCATCAAATCCCATTTGTTGGCTTTTTTTTCTTTCTGTTTTGATTAGTCTATGGGAAGATTGTGTTTGAGCTTATTGATGATTGGCTGGGCATACATGGAAAAGAATAAGGTGATCGCTTCACTTTTATCACCTTCTTTTTCTGAAACTGCTTTTTTCATTCTTACTTTAAACTCACTTTCTATTTCGGCGGTGTATTGATTGGTGTACTGATTAGATTGATGCAAAAGGTCGTAAGCCAGAAAGTTATTGGGCCATAAATGATAGTTTTTATATATTTCAATATCAACTAATTGTGCAATCTGGTGAAGAAATTCATTGTTGGGAAGCCTGGTGTCCAGCTGCTGTATCTTTGTATTAATAGATGCTCCCAGAGCCAAATGAACGCGACCCTTATCACTTAGAATACCCCCAATGATGCTTTGGCGGTCTTCATCTTGTTCTTTCACATAATCCTTGCTCTTGGAAATGTAAATTTCTTTTAATTTACGTGCATCACATGGCTCCCATTCATACGAAATGCTGATGGGTGTAATGTTTAGTGCGGTGAGCCGGGTAACCAAATCTCCTTCTCCTGCTAAACTCAGCATTTTCAAGACGCCCACCTCGGTTTTATCGTTTCCGTCTTTGGTTCTCCCTTTTCGCTGGGCAATCCACACGGAGAGTTTGACTTCGGTGATTTTATTGCGAACGTAAGCCGAAAGTTTTTGCGCATTAAACAGCGTTTCTCGCGGTTTTCCTTCCCTGAATACGGTAATCATCCTATTAATTTTCCCCAAGTCTGTAATAAATGGAGAAACCATTAAATTGTCGCCCCAGGTAAATTCGCAGGGGGTCAGCTTCCTATCCACCAAGACGGTGGCAAGCATGGAAGAATCGAGGGTGATATCGCGATGGTTGGCTAAATAAAGACGCGGATCATCAGTTGACATAGACTCAAAGCCGGAAGTGCTTAATCCTGCAGAAGTTGTCTCAAGAATTTTTTTAACCAAAGGATTCATGAAATTCCTCTGGAAATCCATAATGGAGGTGGCTTCTAAAGCCGATTTGATCATGGATTTGTGCTTTCCTTTCCCAAAAAGAAATTCCAAAATAGATTTCAACTCTGGTTGACCGGCAATTCGTTGGATAGCTATTTTTGCTTCTTCTTCGGTAAAAGGTCGTATGTCGTCAAAATTAAACCCAGCCATGTCTTTCGCGATTTGTGCAAAAGTACAAAACAAGCCGAGATTAATTGCTAAGGCCTTCCTGAAAACTCTATTGTGACAGGCTTATTGTTTCTTATTTGTAGCGATTAATTGCCCTATTACAGCTGCTTTATGAGTGATTCTTAGTGTTCCAAATCAAATTGTTTGGGGGCTTATTTACCAAATTATTTCAACAATAAGAAGGTGAATATCAAATGGTTCTCTAATGGGATAAGGGTTTTGATTTGCCTCCACTACTTTAGCAAAGGCCTTAAATGAGTCTATAGCAATTCCTTTTGGATAAAATTATGAAAAACCTTTAGTGAGGCGGCGATTAAAACCTTCGTTTTTTAGGCATAGAAGAATAATGTTAAAAACTGTATTTCGGAGAGGGCCTGTCCAATTTAAAAAACGAAGGATGTTTTCTTGTTTTCTTTTATGTCGGATGAGCACTTCCATGGCTTTTGGTTTATGATTCTTGTCTAGTATTCGTTTTGCGACCTCTTCCCCGGAAACCAAAGCCGGAAGAATGCCTTCTCCGGTAAGCCCTGAGGCCAGCCCGGCGGCATCGCCGGCAAGAAAAATATTGCCGAACTGAAAACCGCGATAGTCATATAAAATAGGAAAACTCTCATAGCTTGAATGGGTGATGTCGAAATGCTTTTCGTTTAGCCATTGATGAAAATGTGCTTTGAGTTTTTTCGGCGATATAAAACGAGGATCCGCTCCGCAGCCTACAGCCAGATAGTCTTTATGGGGAAAAATCCAGCCATATCCCGCGTGAAAATAATTTGAATCCAAATGGATTTCAGAAGCGATCCCGGCTTTTCCGTAAGGGATTTTGTATTGCAAAGCCATGATGTATTTTTTTGCCGGGATGTGGAGGTGTCTGCGTACCAGCGAAGATGAACCATCAGCACCGACAAGGTAAGTATAGGTGTAGCGATCTTCGCGATTCACTACTACATAATTTTTTTCGATATGGCTAAGCCGCGCAGCTGTTTGTATATCAATAGCTGAATTTTTTATTCGGGATAATTGCCATAGCCCCAACACTTTCCTGTCGATGGTGAATAGAAAATTGCTACGACTTTGAATAAGGTGTTGTCGATGTGAGGCACTGAGTAAGATTTTATGAATGGAAGTTTCAATCAAAGTTTCCGGAAAATCGTAAATACTAAATAATTTACGCGTGATGCCTCCGGCGCAAACCTTCTGTCCGATGCTTTGTTTTTTTTCTAATAAAAGAACCTTCAATCCACTTGGGGCTAATATCTCGGCACATCTTAAACCGGCAGGACCGGCTCCGGCTATGATAACATCGTAATGTTTCATGCCCAATGGATTCATGGGATGGTTGGTTTAATAGTTTAACAATTGTATGGTGTGGCAAGCGGTTACCGCAGCGGTTTCGGTTCGGAGCCGCGAGGGACCGAGCCTAACGGGGACAAAACCTTCCTCCATCGCCATCTCTACTTCGGTAGGGCTGAAATCACCTTCGGGGCCAATAAGAATTAGGGCATTTTCCTCTCGTCTATATGCTTTTGACAGCTCCAGGTCGACAGCCTTGTCGATGTAGGCAATATACTTTTTCCCATTAAAATCAGTTTTTATCAATTCGGAAAAAAGCATGCTCTCATCCAGTTGCGGATGCCGGGTTTTTAAAGATTGTTTCATTGCGGTGGTAATTACCCGATTTAGCCGTTCATGTTTAATTATCTTTCGTTCGGAATGTTCGCTGATAAATGGGGTGATTCGATCCACTCCGATTTCTGTTGCTTTTTCAAGAAACCATTCATAGCGCGCAATATTTTTGGTGGGAGCCACAGCCATGTGCAGGTAAAAAGGACGCTGATCGCTGCCTTTTTCTGTCTTCATGATCTCGATGATACAGGCTTTGGAATTATCATCAGCAATACGGCAATGATAGAGCAGACCGCGTCCGTCAGTAAAAAATATGTTGTCCCCCACTTTCATCCGCAATACTTTGATGATGTGTTTCGATTCTTCAGCTTCAAGCTGAAATACCGGGGGGTTTATTTCGGCAGCATAAAATAGATTCATGTAACGGTTTAATGGTTATCGGTAAAACAAAAGTAACAAATTACGGGAAAAGCCGCGAATGCGCGAATGATTGAATGACTAAATGTGTGAATGCGTGAATGAAGATAGTCCCCAAAACGTTTCTGGCGTCCATGCTTGAAAAATAAATGTAGCGCATGTTCTGAAAATTGTCCAATTTTTGTAAAAGTGCACCTTCAAAATTTCCCGGTTCTGAAAAATTTAAACAATTTATCTGCTTTTGTTTTCCCAATACCCTCAACTTCTGTCAGCGCTTTGGAGTCGGCGAGAATTATTTGTTCAATAGTATTAAAATGTTCCAAAAGTTTGTGAGCCAGGGCCGAACCCACACCGGGGAGACTCTGAATAAAATAATGCTGGTGATTTTGTTTTTTCTTTGGCTTTTTACCACTTCTGCGGACGAATTCTGGTGAATGTATCTCTTGTCTGGCTGCCATAATCATAAGACGGGCAGTGTCTTCTTTTCCTGACGACCGGATAACGGGAATTTGCCACGACAGGCTAATGGCTAACAAGGCTCCTTTGATGGCTTCCGGCTTAATATCATGCCTTGTTCTGTACGGGTTGCCTTCAACAATCATCAATGGGATCATGCCCGTTTTTCTTAATCCGGCACATTGACCGAACAAGCGTCCGTCCATCATGGATTGTACAAAATCCTCTTTTGTTTTCCTTTCAACCACAATCTCATCATTGATCATATAATCCCCAACGGACAATTGTGCCATTTGTACATCAATATTGTTATTAGCCAGCAAGATGGGAACTCCTGAACTTTTTTCACGATTATCGGCGATGATGGTGATTATCATGTGAAATAGATTGATTTACAGAATTTCTTAAACAAAATTAACAAAAGTCAAGGCAAGTATAGGCTGAAAAATGAAAAAAATCGGGGCGAGAAGTTTTGTGAAGCCTAAAGGCTATAAGCTCATTCGGATTTAAAATCCTAAGTTTCTTTAACTTCCTGATTACAAATCAGGAAGAGCTAGTTTTTATAAAATAACGCGATTGTATAAAAATTAAGTATGTTTAATATAATTGCTATATTTGCACTATAGATTAAGTATAATTAATATCGTCATGGCATTTGTTCAAAAAAAGTATATCAAGAGGCCGTTTTATTTACAGAAAGCATTGTCGTTTTTAGATAAGAACGTCATTAAGGTATTCACGGGTCAGCGGCGTACAGGGAAAAGTTATATGATGCTGCAAGTGATGGATGAAATCCGGAAAATGCAAGCAGGTTCACAAATTATCTTTATTGACAAAGAGTTGATGTCTTTTGATTTCATAAAGACGGCACAAGACTTATCAGCGTACCTGAATGATAAAATTGAAGGAAATAAACACGTTTATATTTTCATTGATGAAGTACAGGAGATTCAAAACTTTGAAAAGGCTTTGCGCAGCTTTTTAAATGAGGGGCGGGCTGATATTTGGTGTACAGGAAGCAATGCGGAAATTTTATCGGGTGAACTCGCTGACCGGCTGAGTGGCAGATATGTGGAAATAAGGGTGCATGGTCTTAGCTTTTCTGAATTTCTTGTTTTTCATTCTTTGCCAAATGATAACAAAAATTTGTATCAATATTTAAAATATGGTGGCCTGCCCAATTTAAGGAACCTGACTTTGGAAGATGAGGTAGTTTTTGATTATTTAAAATCTATCAATGCCACTGTATTGTTGAAGGACGTAATAAAAAGGCACCAGATAAGAAATGTGGCCATGCTGGAGAATTTAATAAAGTTTATGGCCGACAATACCGGAAGCCTGTTTTCGGCGGGCAGCATCAGTAAGTTTTTAAAATCGCAGGGACAAAATATTTCTGCTTCTATTATTTCGAATTATATCGCCTATGTTTTAGATTCCTACTATCTAATCAAAGTTCCCCGTTCCGACTTGCAGGGCAAAAGGATATTTGAAGTTAATGAGAAATACTATTTTGAGGATCTTGGATTACGGAATGCGTGGATTGGGTTTCAACCGATGCATATCAACAAACTTATAGAAAATGTGGTGTTCGGGCACATGCTGCGACAGGGATTTGAAATAACTGTAGGAATGGTTGGAGATAAGGAAATTGATTTTATTAATGAAAAATCAGGGGTTAAAATATACATACAATGTGCATATTTAATCCGGGATGAAAAAACCCGTGAAAGGGAATTTGGTAATCTTTTGAAAGTTAAGGATAATCATAGAAAAATGGTGGTAAGTATGGATGAGCCTTCAGGGGGAAACATCGAAGGAGTTGAGCATATCCATTTGAGGGATTTTTTAAGTTTGGAATTTTGAATTTGAGGCGTAAGTTGTTGAAATATACAGATTAAGTGCTTGTTTCGGGATAGTAATTTCAATAGCGACAAGTTCTCATTTAAGACATTACCGCAAATAGTTTTCCCGGGTAATTACTTCTGTTTACCTAGGTAGTTTTGCACAAAAGAAGTAATATTATCTAGATTAAATTTGCAAGATGATGATTTACGATTTTTGATTTACTCTTTTGCAGAACTTTATCTTCATCATTCTTCATTTAGTATTCCTTGTCGGATATTCCTAAAACGTGCCTGGAGTTTTTTACTGAATTAAGACAAAAGATTGGGACTTTTCAATTACTAATTACCGGAGATGCCACGAATACGCGAATGATTGTTTTTTTGTTCAAAGGAACCGCTTGCATAGGTATGGATTACTTTAGGGAGATTTATCCTCGTGCGTGGACGCCCGGAGCGGGGAAAGGCACAAGCGAGACGCGCCAGTCGTGGTTTATGAATATGGAGGTAACGGTCTACGCTATTCAGGCATCAACAAACTTTTATTCATCATTAAACATTCATCATTAATCGTTCGAAAGCGGCAGGAATGGAAGCGGTAGCTGCCGCCGGCGAAAGGGGATGTGGAGCAAGCAGGCGAGTGCTGACTCAGGAAGCACCTTGCATGCCGTGGCGGAACACCCCTTTTGGCAGTGGCATTATAGCGAACAGCCCGGTGGGGTTTGTGTGGGCTTGGAGCGGGGAAACCCCAGCCGCCAAAAAAAATGTATCTAAAGCTTGACAAAATTCTCCTTTTTGTTACCTTGAGTGAAGCGGCCGAAGAACTCCTATGGAGAAGGGTCTCATAAGTAGCTGTATATCTGTAATTACAGATTCTTCACTACGTTCAGAAAGACAAATTTATTAGTTTTGTAATGCCCTTACTCAGTAATTTCGTTCTTTTCGAACCGTTTCAAAGCCAGCCTGACCATTTTATACGAAAACCAAACAATAACTGGCCAGCTGAGAATCCATATAATTTGTTCTGTGTACATAATTTTAAATTTTGATAATCAATTAATACGCATGTGTGTCTTCTTCCATTTCCTTTTTTGTGATAGACTTTTTGTTCATGGCTTCCCATGCATACCAAATGTAAGCCACTACAAAAGGAACCATGAGCGAAACATAGCTCATGGCCACCAGCGTATATTTGCTGGAAGATGCATTTTGGATGGTCAACGAACTTTGCAGGTCGTAAATGGAAGGGTAAAAAGCTGTGTGGTTGAAGGCGGCAGTCAGTAAGAGGGCAAAGACGGTGAGGATGGTTCCTGCACCGCTAAACCAAATGGCTTTACGTCTGCATTTCTCATTGCCAAGATAAGCCTTATAAATACCCCACAAAACGAGTACGACTCCCACCAACAAAAGAATCAATACCATTGGCATTGCCAGCAGATTATGTAAATATTTAAAGGATTCCATATTCACAAGTTTGGTGGAAGGATCATAATTAAATCCATTCATTAGCAATATGTTGACAAGGAAGAAGAGGAAAAATACCAAAAAGGGAATGGCATTGTTCATGACTTGTTTCCTGGCACGTTCGTTCATTGTTTCATCATCAATATTATTCATGAAATAGAGTGAGGCCAGAATCCTGGAAAGGAAAAATACTGCCAGCCCCAGGGATAGATTCACATAAGTGGCGTAGCGACCAAAATTTAATGCCAGTTCCAATCCACGGTAAGGCGAATGCCAAAACGAATGAAAAACATCAGTCACTGAAAATAAGGAGCCTGTAAAAAAGGTAGCAAGTGCGGTACCCAATAAGACTGTGCCAACTAAACCGTTGATATACAAAAAGATATCATAAGTTTTGGTGCCCAATAAATTATTGGCTTTGCTGCGGTATTCATAGGAAACAGCCTGAAGGATGAAGGCGAACAAGATAATCATCCAGACCCAATAGGCGCCGCCAAAACTGGTGGAATAAAACAAGGGGAAGGAAGCAAAAGCGGCACCGCCAAAAACCACCAGGCTGGTGAAAGTGAGATCCCATTTACGACCCAGTGAGTTCACCAGCATTTTTACTTCAGTGTCAGTTTTTCCCAAAGTGTACAGCAGGGTTTGCCCGCCCTGAACAAATAACATAAATACCAGAATTCCGCCCAATAATGCAATGATGGCCCACCAGTATTGCTGCAATGCGAGATAGCTTAAATTTTCAAACATTATTCGTGTCCTCCATCTTTTAGTTGTTTAATCTGATTGAGCATTATTTTAATTTCGGCAATCAGCAATACCGTAAAGACCACGGCAAAAAGAAAAAACGTAATCATGACCGAAGTAGAGTCTATGTTGGAAACAGCCGAAAGTGTTGGCATATAATCCTGTACCACCCACGGCTGACGACCAAACTCTGCCACCATCCATCCAGCCTCCGATGCTAACCAGGCCAAAGGAATAGTCCACAAGGCCAGGTATAGTAACCAGCGTTTTTGCAGTAATTTGTCTTTTAGGGCAAAAACAAGTGCCAATATGAACAACAGCATGAACCAAAACCCCAGCCCTACCATGGTATGGAAAGAGTAAAAAGTAAGTGGAACATTTGGAATTAGTTTATATGGGTCATTATAATAGCCGTAGCCAAAATATTTGTAATTGGCTTCAAAAGTTTTTAAAGCCGCTTGCGATGAGCTGTCGTTGCCGGCCTTTTTTGCCAGATGAAATTCCTTAAGAGCCGCGATGGCCAGTTTGCCCATTTTTATCCGATCGTAATACGAAATAATATTCTGGGCTTTATTGCCATGAATCAAATCGTGAATTCCGGGAATAAATGCATGTGGGTTTAAGGTAGCCATATAGGATAGCATATTTGGAATTTCAAATTTGGCTGCCCATTCAGTGGCGTTTGGATTTGTTGGGCCAGGGGTTTTGTTGAAGAAGCCGATAGCAACCAATGGAGCGTTTGTTTCGCCATAGTACAAACCTTCCAAGGCGGCAAATTTCATGGGTTGAGTCTTAAAAACCTGTCGGGCTGATTCGTCGCCGGTAATAATCATAAAAATAGACATGATCAATCCAAAGGTAGCAGCGACAACCATACTTCTTTTTGCCAGGGCGATGTTGCGCTTTTTTAATAGGAACCAGGCACTTACACCTAAAACGAAAATAGCCGAAAGCACATAAGCCGAAGAAATGGTGTGTAAGAATTTATTGACAGCGGTGGGTGAAAATAGAATTGCCCAAAAATCTACCATCTCATTTCTGGCGGTCACGGGATTGAAGTGCATGCCTACGGGATGCTGCATCCAGGCATTGGCAACCAAAATCCATAAGGCAGATAAGTTCGACCCGATGGCCACCATCCATGTAGATGTAAGGTGAAACCTTTTGCTCACCTTGTCCCAGCCAAAAAACATGACTGCGAAAAAAGTGGATTCCATAAAAAAGGCCATAATGCCTTCAATGGCCAACGGAGCACCAAAGATGTCGCCCACAAACCAGGAATAGTTAGACCAATTGGTGCCAAACTCAAATTCCAGGATAATACCTGTAGCCACGCCGATGGCAAAGTTGATAGCAAACAGCGTCATCCAGAATTTTGTGATTTTTTTCCAGATTTCTTTTCCTGTCTTCACATAAATGGTCTCCATAATGGCCAAAATAAAACTGGTTCCCAGCGTGAGAGGGACAAACAACCAGTGGTATAAGGCCGTGAGTGCGAATTGTGCACGGGACCAGTCGACCAAAGCCATGTTAAAGTGTTCCATAAACTTATTGTTAATTATTATTAGCCGGTTTGATTAGTTGCTCAATAACATAATTGCTTTTTTCCTGTTTGGTCTTGAAACGGCTATCCAGAAAATCATGAAAAAAGAATAAGCGGAATATAGCAAATATGATGAATAGCTTGATTAAAATAATAATCCACAGCCGCTTACCTACGGTCATGTTTTTAAAGCCGTCATAGTAGAAATGAAATATTCTTTTTAATACTTTGATCATTTTTACTTATATATAGAATATATGTAAATATATTAGATGTGTATTAAATGCAAATGAAGCGTTATTACTAATACATGATTTCAATTTGTTATTTGTATTGTCTGGCTGTAAGTTCGGCAATCTTGACGACCACATGCATGGCTTTTTCCATGGACTCGATGGGAATAAATTCGTAGGGACCGTGAAAATTATGTCCTCCTGTAAAAATATTAGGACAAGGAAGTCCTTTAAAAGATAATTGGGCTCCATCAGTTCCGCCCCGAATGGCCTTTTCAATGGGTGCTATATCCAACTTTTGCATGGCCTCTTTTGCCAGTTTAATAATATGCATTTGCGTTTCTATTTTTTCACGCATATTGTAGTATTGGTCTTCCATTTCAACATTAACCACATTTTCACCATATTTATTATTCATGGCTTTGGCTGTTTGCATAAACAGTTTTTTCTTTTCTTCAAAACGGTCTTTGTCATGGTCGCGGATAATGTATTGTAATTCGGTTTGTCCAACATTTCCCTTCATTTGATAGAGATGGAAAAAGCCTTCATATCCCCTTGTTTTTTCAGGGACTTCATCCTCGGGGAGGGAAGCAATAAATTTATCGGCAATCAAAAGTGAGTTAAGCATTTGGTGATAAGCGGTTCCGGGATGGACACTTTTTCCTTTGATTATTACTTTGGCACCTGCGGCATTAAAGTTTTCAAATTCCAGCTCCCCCAATTGACCACCATCCATGGTGTAAGCCCATTGTGCGCCAAATTTATCCACATCAAACAAATGAGCCCCCTTGCCAACCTCTTCGTCAGGGTTAAAGGCAATGCGAATTTTCCCGTGTTTTATTTCGGGATGTTCCAATAAATATTCTGTAGCAGCAATAATCTCCGCTATTCCCGCTTTGTCATCAGCTCCGAGAAGGGTAGTCCCATCGCTGGTGATGAGGGTACGTCCTTCATACTGGCTTAACTCCTGAAAATATTCAGGCGAAAGAATGATGTTGTCGCTTCCGTTTAAAACAAGATCCTTACCATCGTAATTTTTATGAATTTGAGGCTGCACGTTTTCTGCTGTAAAATCCGGAGCAGTGTCCATGTGGGCTATAAATCCAATTACAGGAATATTCCCTTCGGTATTAGCCGGTAAACTCGCCATGACATAGGCGTGATCATCAATGCTTACCTCCTCCAGTCCAAGTGCCTGAAGTTCTTTATACAATAAGTTAGCCAATGTCCACTGTTTTTCAGTGCTTGGGCAATTTTCGTTTTCAGGATCCGATTGTGTGTCTATTTTCGCATAACGGATAAAACGATCAGCAATATTTTCCATAGGTTCAAAAATTTCTTCAAAAGTAAGGATTCATAGGCATAATGTCCTCTTTCATTAGATATTTTCCGGAAGATTATTTATTGGTTGATCAGGTTCATTTGTGCTATTTTTGCAATATAATCTTATACAGGTAGATTTTGTGGAAAAAAACAACAATTTATATTTTGAATTCTTGACAGCTTGCTGTGAGGTAGTTCAATTAAGCAGATAGTCAAGATGAAAAAGATATTGCTCATCATTCAGCGGGAGTATTTGACGCGCGTGCGAAAGCGGTCATTTATAATTATGACCATTCTGGGTCCCGTGTTGATGGCAGCTCTGGTTATTTTGCCAGTCTATCTTACGAGCTTAAGTGGAGGTAACTTACGGAATGTTGCCGTTTTGGATGAAACGGGTTGGTTTTTTCAGAAATTTAAGGATCAGGAAAATCTTCACTTTTATTATGTGACCACTCCTCTCGAGCAAGCCAAAGCAAATGCACTGGTGAAAGATAATTTGCTGCTTTACATTCCCAGACCTTCATTAAATGTCCCGGTAAATGCTGAACTTTATTCTGTAAGTCAGGCTGGGCTTGATGTTCGCAGCTACATCAAAATGATCATGAAACGGGAGGTGCAAAACAGGAAGTTGCTGGCTCAGGGGATTGATCCTAATGTGATAAAGTCTTCGGAGGTAAGTATTAACCTGTTAACGATTAAGGTGGCTGCAAACGGTGATGAGAAAGAAAGTAATACGGATGTGGAAGTGGGTCTGGCCATGTTCTCGGGCATTTTGATTTATTTCTTTATTTTCATGTTCGGAGCCCAGGTGATGAAGGGGGTGATGGAAGAAAAAACAAGCCGGATAGTGGAGGTGATTATTTCTTCCGTAAAACCTTTCCAACTGATGATGGGAAAGATTATTGGCGTAGCCATGGTAGGCCTTACACAGTTTTTGTTGTGGGTGCTGTTGACTTTTGTTTTTGTCGGTATTTTTCAGGCCGGTTTTTCCGGTGGACAATTTTCCACTGAATTGAGCAAGTTGAGTGGACAAAAGACATCCATAAGTCATTTGCAAACTGTAGGAGCATCGGACAACAATAGTTTGGCTTTGGGGCAGGTGTCTGAACTGCTCTCGGAGGTTAACTTTAAAACAATGATTTTCAGTTTCCTGTTTTATTTTCTGGCCGGCTATCTATTGTATGCTTCTTTGTTTGCGGCGGTTGGGAGTGCTGTTGACCACGATGCTGATGCCCAGCAATTTATGTTGCCCATCTCGATACCACTAATTTTTTCGGTAGCCATGACGGGTGTGGTGGCCAACCAACCCGACGGGGTGTTGGCATTTTGGATGTCTATGATTCCTTTTACCTCTCCGGTTATTATGATGATGAGGATTCCTTTTGGCGTTCCTTATTGGCAAATTGCTCTTTCGTCAGGATTGCTTTTGATCACTTTCGTTTTTACCACTTTTGTGGCCGGTAAAATTTATCGCATAGGTATTTTAATTTATGGTAAAAAAGTGAACTATGCCGAATTGTGGAAATGGCTGAGATATTAGCAGCTTAAGTTTACTTTTGCATTCAGCTGCTGTCTTTCCATGAAAGGGATGGAAGCCAATGACAGGGTAGATATTTTTTACATATAAATATACTGATTCAGCACAATGGACTCAAAGTATATTGTTAATTATCAAATAATATTCTATTTTTGCACCCTCATAAAATGAACGTAAAATCATAAATATCTAATTTCAAATGCAAAACAAAGGAGCTATCAAGTTTGTTGCTATTCTTTTTGCACTTGTTTGTTTGTATCAGCTAAGCTTCACTTTTGTAGCTGGGCGGGTACAAGATGAAGCAAAAGAGTATGCGCGAAACGATCAAGCAATTCGCGAGGCAAAACAACTGGCAGGAGGAAATCAGGATTTGGAGACATATTACCTTGATTCAATTGCCAAAGCACGTGACAGTTATTATCTAGACAGTGTTTCCAATGAGCCTGTTTACAATTTGTTAATTGCCAAATTTACCTACAAGGATGCCAAAGATCGAGAATTAAACCTTGGCCTTGACTTGAAAGGTGGTATGAACGTAGTATTGGAAGTGAAGGTTGACGACATTATTGCTGCCTTGTCTGGTCACAGCACCGACCCGGTATTTTTGAAAGCCATGAAAGAGGCTCGCGAAATGCAAAAACATAGTAATAAAGACTTTGTCGTCCTCTTTGGTAACGCATTTGAAAAAATTGATCCCAATGCCAGCCTGGCTTCTATCTTTTTATATGAATTCAAAGATAAAGGCATCACCACCAGCTCCTCCAATGCAGCAGTGATGGCCGTATTGAAAAAAGAAACAGAAGGAGCTGTAGATCGTACTTTCCAGATTCTTCGGACACGTATCGACCGTTTTGGTGTGGCACAACCCAATATTCAGAAGCTGGCTACCAGCGGAAGGATTTTGGTTGAGCTTCCCGGTATTAAAGATCCGGAAAGGGTTCGTAAATTATTACAGGGAACAGCTAAACTGCAATTCTGGGAAACGTATAACTTTTCCAAAATCTATACTTATTTTGATGCTGCCAATGCCAAATTGCGAGCTGACGCAGCCTTGCTTGCAGACGATTCAGCAGCGGCTAAATCAACTACTAAAAAACTGGCAACTAAGAAAAGTAAACCGAGTACTGATACTGCCGGAAATAAATTGCTTAAGCAAATAGAAAGTGATTCATCACATGTGCAAAGCGAAAGGGCATCATTTAAAGGCTATGCCGAGAAAAATCCGCTATATGCCTATTTACAACCTTCCTTTTATCAAAATAAAGATGGTAAGTATTACCCGGCAGCTACTGCCAGAGTTGGTATGGCTGCCATTAAAGATACAGCACGTGTAAATCATATGCTTAAACTGGTGAAAAATCTTTTCCCCAGGGACCTGAAGCTTGCCTGGTCGGTTAAACCAAATCCCAAAACACCTAATTATCTTGCCTTAGTGGCCTTGAAAGCCAGTGGGCGTGACGGTAGTGCTGCTTTGGGAGGTGATGTGATTTCGGATGCTCGCCAGGATTTCGATCAAAATGGACGTGTGACCGTGGATCTTCAAATGAATAGCCAGGGTGCTAAAGTCTGGAAGCGATTAACCGGTGATAATGTAGGAAAACAAGTTGCCATCGTACTGGATGGTTATGTTTATTCTTTCCCGGTGGTGAACGATGAAATTCCTAATGGACGTTCATCTATTAGCGGCGGTGAAATGAGTGTTTCAGAGGCAAAAGACCTTGCCAATATCCTGAAAGCCGGTAAGCTTCCTGCTCCTGCTAAAATTGTGGAAGAAGCTGTTGTTGGCCCTTCATTAGGCCGCGAGGCAGTACGTGCCGGTATGAATAGTTTTATACTCGCTTTTCTTGTGGTTTTAGCCTATATGATGGTTTATTACAACAGGGCCGGTTGGGTAGCCAGCCTTGCATTAATTGTAAACGTTTTCTTCCTCTTCGGTGTATTAGCATCCATTGGAGCGGTACTTACACTGCCGGGTATTGCCGGTATTGTTTTGACATTGGGTATGGCGGTTGATGCCAACGTGATTATCTATGAGCGTATTAAGGAAGAAATGCGAGCGGGAAAAGGGATTCGTCTGGCTTTGGCCGATGGATATAAAAATGCTTATTCTGCCATTATTGATGGTAACGTAACCACTTTACTAACTGGTGTTGTTCTTTATGTATTTGGTACCGGTCCTATCCAGGGCTTTGCCACTACATTGATCATTGGTTTGTTGTCATCCCTGTTTACCGCTATCTTCGTCTCACGATTGATTTTCAACGGTTTATTGGATCGTAATCGGAGTATAAAATTTTCATTTCCATGGACGGCAAATGTATTGTCTACCACCAAATTTGACTTTATTAAAGTCAGAAGGATTGCTTATGTTTTCTCAGGCACATTGATTCTTATTGGTGTTGTTTCGCTATTTACCAAGGGTTTGAACTTTGGTGTAGACTTTACCGGTGGTCGTACCTACGTGGTTCGTTTCGATAAAAATGTGAATACGGAAAGCATTCGTAAGTCTCTAACTGCTGAGTTTGAGAACCAGGCACCAACGGTGAAAACCTTTGGCCCGTATAATCAAATTAAGATTGTTACCAAGTATATGGTGGACAATGATAAAATGAATGCCGATTCCATTATTCAATTGAAATTATACAATGGCTTAAAAACCTTCTATAGGAGACCTGTAAGCTTCAAGGCTTTTACTTCAGATACAGAAGGAAGCGAGAAATTGTTGGGTATTTTGAGCTCTCAGAAATTTGGACCAACCATAGCCTATGACATACGTAAAAAAGCCTATTTGGCTATCTTCTTCGCGCTGGTTATTATATTCATCTATATTGCTGTCCGTTTTAGAAAATGGCAATATGGTGTTGGAGGGGTGGCCGCTTTATTTCATGATACCATGATTACCATTGGTATATTTTCCTTATTTCATGGATGGCTACCCTTTAGTATGCAAGTGGATCAGTCCTTTATTGCTGCTATCCTGACAATTATCGGTTATTCCATCAATGATACGGTGATTATTTTTGACCGTATCCGTGAAAACGTCAGCTTATTCCCCAAACATGCGCTCAAGCGAAATATGAATGAGGGTTTGAACCAAACCTTGGCGCGTACCATGAACACCTCAGGAACTACGATTGCTGTTTTGCTGGTGATCTTTCTCTTTGGTGGTGAGGTAATTCGTGGATTTGTTTTCGCCCTGATGATAGGAATTATTATCGGTACCTATTCTTCCGTGTTTACTGCCAGTCCTATTACCTACGATTTGCTTCATGGTACTAGAAATGATAATCAGTTAGAAGATAAAATAAACAAAATCGAAAGTAAGAAAAAGCAGAAAAAGAAATAATCTGTATTGATATTCTAAAAAAAGTCCCTGCCATTGGTTGGGGCTTTTTTTTATGCTAAACCAACAAGTTTGTACTAAGTTTTCCTCGAATTTGATACATTCGTTTGGAAGATTTGACCAGATCACTATTCAAATATGGCTTCTTTTGGAAATATGTTTAAATTTGTCCGACACAGCTGCAATCGTTGAAGCGCACTACAAAAATATGGCTTTTAATTTCCCTATTATTTATAGGAAGTGGTGCTATGGCAAATATTAAGCAGCTCGGTATTCCATTAATTAAGAGTTATAGTAGGAAGCAGTCTGGAGCCGGCCAGCAAAATTGGATGATTGACCACGATAAACGAGGCTTAATCTACTTCGCCAATAACGATGGCCTTTTGGTTTTTGACGGAACAAGCTGGGATATATTTCCCTTACCCCATCATACTGTTCTCAGAAGTATCAAAGTGATAGGTGGCCGTATTTATGCTGGTGGTTATAACGAATTGGGCTATTTTCATTATAATCGGCAAGGGGAACTCAAGTATGTTTCTTTAATGGATAGTGTCCCGGAAGCTTATCGTAATCCTGAAAATATTTGGAGAATTCATAAACTGGGGAATCGCGTTGTATTCCAGTCATATAAATATATTTTGATTTTTAATAAACTGTTGCACTGCCGGGCTATTAAGGCACCTTCCTATTTTCACTTTTCTTTCATGTCGAATGGTGAATTATATGTAGAGGATATGCAAAAAGGGCTCTTGCGCCTGACACCGGAACGATTAGTGACAGTGCCGGGGATGGATCGCTTAAAAGGAGTTGAAATATGGGCCATGCTACCTTTGGGCAGTAATACCTTAGTGGCTACGGTAGAAAGTGGAATTTATCTTTATGATGGACTGAAATTAACACCTTGGAATAATGAAGCATCAAGGTTTTTAATGAAAAACCAATTATATTCTGCCTTGGTACTGGATGGAAAGAATCTGGCGTTTGGGAGCATCCAAAACGGACTCCTTATTTGTGATTGGAACGGAAAGATAAAACTACATATCAATCGCGATAATGGCCTTCAAAATAATACCATCTTAAGTATGCACAAAGGACCCTCTGGAAATCTTTGGCTGGGCTCTGATAATGGTATTGATATGGTAGAAATTAACTCCCCTTTGAGCTTCATGGGGCCTACCTCTGGTTTGTCGGCAGGCTATGCAGCGGTTCGCTATCATGACACCCTTTATGTTGGAACCAATCAGGGTGTCTTTTATAAGCCATGGTTCAATAAGTTACAAAACGGTGACAAACAGTTCCGATTAGTTGAAAATACGCGTGGACAGGCTTGGAGTTTGCAAGTGATAGATAATCAGTTGTTTTGTGGACATAACAAAGGATTTTTTAGAATAGATGGAACACGGGCTCAAAATATTTGTCATATACCTGGTGGTTGGACACTTTTTAAACTCCCCGGACATCCTAACTATATGTTAGGAGGAACTTACACAGGCATTGTCCTCTTTGCGAAAAAAAACGGCCAATGGAAGTTTGTTGGAAAAGTTCAAAATTTCGACGAATCTTCGAGGGTAATTGTAGTTGAATCGGACAGCAGTATTTGGATTGCACATGGATTTAAAGGTATTTTTCATTTGGTTTTTTCGCATTCGTTGGATAAGGTGAAAAGAGCGGAATTTTATAATCGATACAATGGTTTTCCTTCAAGCACCCGTTTAGGGGTTTGCCGTCTCCAGGGCAAAATATTATTTACCAGCCCTAAGGGTTTTTACCGGTTTCAAGCGGAAACCTCCCGTTTTGTGAAAGAAAAAAAGTTAAACAAAATCTTAGGATCAGATGTTGCTGAAGTCGTTTTTGAGGATTCAAAAGGCAGCATTTGGTTTTTCACTGCCCGTCATGCCGGAGTGCTACGTCGTCAGGAAGATGGTAGTTTGAAAAAGATTACGGCTCCATTTGCTAATATCTCAGGACAATTTATTAATGGTTTTGAGTTTGTATATCCCATGGATAATCACAATGTGTTCATTGGTATGGATAAGGGGTTAATTCACTATGACCCTTCTTTTGAGAAAAAATATGATTATTCCTTTAACGCCTTCATCGGGCAAATAAGCTTGATGAATTCAGGCTACCAAATGCGTCACCTTCACCTGTCTGATGCACTGGATTCAGCCATCCAATTCCCTTTTAAAAACAACCATTTGTATTTTGAGTTCTCTGCCAATGATTTTGAGAATAGTAAAAAACTGGTATTTTCTTCCAATCTGGAGGGTTTTGATCAGCGCTGGTCACCATGGACGTCAAAACACAGCAGTGAGTTTACTAATTTGTCAGAAGGGAACTATACTTTTCGCGTGAAGGCAAGAAATGCCTATGGTGTGGTTTCGCGTGAGGCTGCTTTTCACTTTATCATTTTACCACCTTGGTATCGAACTACTACGGCATATGTTGGTTATGTCGTTTTGGTATTTCTGATGATTCTTTTATTGATGTATTTTTTCTACAAAAGATTGGAATACTTGAGGAGGCGCGAAAAATTGGAGCAGGAACGTCAGTTTAACCAAAAAGAACGTAAAATTTTGCTTGAAAAATTGCAGGCCGAAAAGGAAGTGATACGCTTGAAAAATGAGCAATTACACAAAGAAATGATTGCCCAGGACATGGAATTGTCCAATGCGACATTCGGAATCATCCAAAAGAATCAGCTTCTGATGCGTCTCAAAGGTGAAATCAGTAAAATGATGAAAAGGAATGCAGATGAAGTAGTGAATGCGCAATACAACACTTTATTGAAAAAGATCAATCGAGAAATTGATAACAAACACCAATGGAAAGTTTTTGAAGCTCATTTTGAAGCCGTTCATGAAGAGTTTTTAAAAAGATTGAAGGGAGACTATCCTTCATTAAGCCCACGAGAGCTCAAGCTGTGTGCCTATTTACGTCTTAATATTTCCACCAAGGAGATTGCTTTGTTGATGAATATTTCCGCACGCGGTGTAGAGGTTAGCCGTTACCGATTACGGAATAAATTACGACTTGATCGTAAAGAAAACCTGGTCGAATTTATCTTGAAGCTGTAATTTTATCCCCTAAAAAGCGTTTTCAAGAGGCTCTTTCTTTGCCTCTCCTGTCTTTCCAATTTTTAAACACTATTATTTCAAGGAATAGAAATATTCATCAGCCTCGTGGATCTGTTGTGTTTAGTCTTAATGGATATTGTGTTAAACAACCATCTAAAAATCAAATAGATATAAGGTTTATGATGTATTTTTGATGTAATAAATATTTTGTGCTGTTGTATTTTTGCTGCATGTAAATAGTTGTAATTAGCTAATTATCAACCTTATATTTGTGTTAAATTCCATACTTATTATTAATGGTGGCTAACTTAAAAATATAAATGATTAGATGATACGAACTGGTAATTTTTTAACAAACAGAAGGATATTGACCCTTGTACTGATGTTTTTGGTTTTTTCGGGCTGCGAAAGATATGTTAAGCGAGTAAGTAATTCTCAATCACCTCAGGACATAAAGCTTGATAAGATCATTTCCAGAATGAGCCTGGCCGAAAAAGTAGGGCAAATGACCCAGCTTACCCTTGCTGTTGTGAGTAAAGGCCCGGTAGAAAAGCCGGATATGCCTCAACAAATTGATACGACAAAACTAAAAAAAGCCATCCTCCAATATAAGGTGGGCTCTATTTTGAATGTCGTGAATCATGCCTATAGCAGAGAGCATTGGTATCATTTGCAAAAGCAAATTCAGACCATGGCATCAAGAACCCGTTTAAAAATACCGGTACTATATGGTATTGATGCCATACATGGAGTGAATTTTACCCTGGGATCTACATTGTTTCCACAGGAGATTGGGATGGCCGCCACCTGGAACCCTGTTTTGATGGAAAAGGCCGCTTCCATCACTGCTTATGAAACGCGTGCCTCAGCTATACCCTGGGTTTTTTCTCCTGTTCTGGGTTTAGGTAGGCAGCCAGAATGGCCCAGGTTGTATGAAACTTTAGGGGAGGATGTTTACCTCACCAAAACCATGGGCAGGGCAATCATCAAGGGATATGAAGGGAATGACATTTCCAATAAATATAAAGTAGCCTCTTGTATGAAGCACTATTTGGGATACAGCTTTCCGCTGAGCGGGAAGGATCGTACGCCCGCCTGGATACCAGAAGTATATCTTCGGGAATATTTTTTACCTTCTTTTGCAGCAGCTGTTAAAGCCGGCGCACATACACTGATGATAAACTCATCGATTGTAAATGGAATCCCTGTCCACGCCAACCATCATTTCTTAACTGACATTTTAAGAAACCAACTTCATTTTAAAGGAATTGCAGTAAGCGACTGGGCTGATATTGAAAACCTCTATTCAAGGTACCATTATGCCACTTCAGAAAAAGAAGCTGTAAAGATGGCGGTGATGGCAGGGGTTGACATGAGCATGGTTCCGTTCGATTATAGCTTTGCTGATTATCTTATGGAATTGGTCAAAGAAGGCCAGGTACCTATGTGGCGAATCGATCAGGCGGTAAAAAGGATACTAAGGGTAAAAGAAGAGCTGGGATTGTTTGAACACCCCTATTATCCTTTTAATGATTATTCTGATTTTGGATCTGCCGCTTTTCAAAAAGAAAACCTGCTGAGCGCACAAGAGTCAATAACATTATTAAAAAACAAAGAACAGGTGCTGCCCTTGCGCAAAAAGCATGTAAAAATATTGGTTACCGGATTTGCGGCCAACTCGATGGAAGCCCTCAACGGAGGATGGAGTTACACCTGGCAGGGTACAGAAACGGATAAATACACCAAAGACAAACTGACCATTTTAAAGGCCATTGAGAAAAAAATCGGAAGAAATAACGTGCTGTTTACAAAAGGGACTTCATTTAATAAACCGCTGGATGAAAAGCAGGCCATAAGAATGGCAAAGCAATCAGATTACATAGTCCTGTGTTTGGGCGAATTAGCTTATGCAGAAACACCGGGCAATATCAAGGATTTATATTTGCCAGACAGCCAGGCAGAATTTGCTTTAAAACTTGCCAAGACAGGAAAACCCGTAATACTGGTGTTGACAGAGGGGCGGCCCAGGCTAATCAGTAAGTTTGCTGATAAGATGAAAGGCATAGTGATGGCCTACCTTCCGGGAAACCAGGGGGGGGAAGCTATAGCTGATGTTCTTTTTGGAGATGTAAACCCCTCTGGAAAATTACCCATTACATACCCCAAATATCCCAACTCGCTGGAACATTATGACATCACCTACGGTGAACAATTTATCCATGCTTATGATCCACAGTATCCATTTGGCTTTGGATTAAGCTACACCACCTTTGCATACAGCCATCTAAAAGTAAGTTCGGACACCTTAGTTGGAAAACAAAACATGAGCATAAGTGTTGATGTAAAGAATACGGGGAAAAGGGCAGGAAAAGAAGTCGTAGAACTTTTTGTAGGCGATTTATATGCCAGCATTGTCCCACCGGTGAAACAGCTACGAGGCTTTGACAAGATTAATCTACAGGCAGGCGAAACACAGACGGTAAAATTCACCTTAAACAAAGGGGACTTGTCCTTTATCAACAAGAAATTAGAGCGGGTTACTGAAGCCGGAGAGTTTAAAATATTTATTGATCACTTAACTACTAAATTTTATGTAAAATGATAAAACTAGCCTTATCGTACCATTTCCCATAACCCATGTGGCTGTAAAAGCGTGCAGTGATGAATCTGTTACAAAATGTATTTCTTCCTACCCTAAGCATTTAACACATAGGGATTCATTTATAAACCAGATAACTATAAATTTTGATAAGGTAAATCTAAGTTAATTTATTATTATGAAAAAAAGTCTATTTTTTATTTTTTTACTTGGACTGAATTTGCAAATGATAGCTCAGGTAACTATTCAGGGAACGGTAAAATCTAGTACAGATGAAAGTACCCTGCCTGGAGTCAGTATTTTGCTGAAAGGAACCACCACAGGGACGGTCACTGGCTTGAATGGGCATTATTCGATTTCAGTTCCTAAAACAGGGACATTGGTCTTTTCTTACGTTGGCTTCAAGTCTCAGGAAATCCCTATTGGAAACCAAAAAGCCATTAATGTAAACCTTAGCCCCTCAAGTGTAGGTTTAAACGAATTGGTTGTGGTGGGCTATGGAAGTCAAAGAAAGAGCCTTGTTACAGGTGCTATTTCCAGTATTGGACCTAAAGACATCAAAGGGTCAGCAATTACTCAAGCCTCTCAGGCATTACAATATGCGCCCGGGGTACAAGTAATTAACACTTCCGGATCTCCCGGTTCAGCTATTAAAGTGAGAATTCGCGGGTTTTCCTCCAACAACAATAGCTCTCCCATTTTTATTGTTGACGGAGTTAAGACATCTTATATTGATAATATTGATCCTAATGACATACAGAGTATTGAGGTCTTAAAAGATGCAGCATCTTCAGCAATCTATGGTGCCGAAGGTGGTAATGGTGTTGTCATTATCACTACAAAAAAAGGAAAAGAAGGGAAAGCCCATATAAATTATGATTATCAGTATTCACTCCAATCGGTAAGAAAGAAAGTGGATGTTCTGAACACTCCACAATATGCCACCTATATGAAAGAGGCGGGTCTTATACCCAATGTAGATCAAACTTATAACACAAATTGGCAAAATGCGTTGTTTACACAAGCCCCCATGCAAAAACATCATTTATCTTTTTCCGGCGGGAACAAAAAATCAGATTATTACTTGTCTTTGTCTTATATAAATCAGGACGGCATCGTATCCGGACCTAAAGATTATTATAAAAGGCTGAATATAACCGAAACATCTAATCATCATATTGCCAAATGGCTCAAAGTGGGAAATACTTTCTTATACTCCAAAACAAAGAGAGGAGCTATTAATGAAGCAGGAGGAGAATTTGGGGGAGTTATTACAAGTGCATTAATGATCGACCCCAGCACTCCGGTTGAATACACAGGTACCATACCAGGGTATACCAAAGGTTTAATAGCCGCGGGGAATAATCTGTTAAAAGGCCCCGATGGAAATTATTATGGTGTATCGCCTTATGTCCTGGGTGAAATTGTTAACCCGTTTGTAACCTTAGCCATTACCAATGGTGCCAATAAAAACGACGCGCTTACCGGCATGGTCTATGCAGAAGTTTCTCCCATTAAAAGCTTGAAAATCACCAGTAGGGCAAGTTTAAACTTGTCTTTCTCTTACAATCATTATTGGTCTCCTACATATTATTACACTGCCGAAAGGAATAACGGTATGACAAAAGTGTTTAGTTTTTACAATAAATGGCAGACTGTATTGTGGGAAAATTTTGCATCCTATAAGAAACGAATAGACCATCATTCCTTTAGTGCTGTTGTGGGGACGTCAATCCAAGATTATACCCATACTCTTATGGGGGCACAAGGTGGGCCAATGATTATGGAGCTACCAAATTTTTCTCAGCTAAACTATATCGGCACTCAAAAGTATGATCAGGTAAATGGATCATTCGACGAGAATAGGCTTCTTTCGTATTATGGTAGGTTTTCCTATAGTTTTAAAAATAAATATTTATTTGAAGCAAGCGTCCGCCGTGATGGTGCAGGGCTATCCCAGTTGCCCAAATCAGGACGATGGGGAGTTTTTCCTGCTGTTTCCGCAGGATGGGTTCTTTCAAATGAAAATTTCTTTCCTAAAAGTGATAAAGGAATCAGTTATTTGAAATTAAGGGCAAGTTGGGGAAAAAATGGTAGCCTTTCCAATCTGGGGGGTTATCAATATGCATCTTTAATTACATCAACCAGTAATGGTTTTGCACTAGTGTACCCATTAAGCAATGGTAATTTTGCGACAGTTTATGAGCCGACTCAATTACCGAATCCAGATCTAAAATGGGAGACAAGCGTCCAAACTGATTTTGGATTGGACATGCATGCGTTAAATAGTCGCTTAAGCTTTACAGCTGATTATTATATAAAAAAGACCAGCGGACTAATTACACAAAACACCCCGCCTTTTGAGGCTGGAAATACCGCTGCACCTATTAATGCAGGGGATGTTCTCAATCGTGGTTTTGAATTTAATTTGGGGTATAACAACGATGCATTAGGTGGAAATTTACATTATTCAGCCAACTTCAATTTTTCAACCTTACACAATGAGGTCACTTATTTGAACCCTCAACTTAATATGCTTTATGGCGCAACAGTTGGAACAGGTTGGACTGCAACAGCTTTTAGTAAAGGAAACCCGGTGTGGTATTTTTATGGGTACAAAACCAATGGTATTAACAAAAAAACCGGGAACCCTAATTTTGTAGATATCAACGGTGATGGTGTAATTAACAATCAAGATAAAACCAACATAGGGAGCCCGATTCCTAAAATTATGTTCGGCGGCAATTTCAATGTTTCTTATAAACAAGTATCTCTTTCTGTTACGCTCCAGGGGGCTGCCGGTAATAAGGTTCTGATGGGTTGGATCAGGACAGACCGTCCAACAATCAATATCCCTACGTACTTTTATAATAATCGGTGGACTCCGCAAAATACTAACGGAACCATGCCAAAAGCAGGAGCTGATCCCAAAACCTGGAACAGTGATATATTGGTTTTTAATGCATCCTATTTGAATGTCCAGCAAATTCAACTGGGCTATAACTTTTCCTCTTCGATTTTGAAAAAAATGAAGTTGTCACAATTACGGGTTTATTTATCTCTGGACAACTTTTTTATGTTCACTAAATATCCGGGAATGACGCCTATGGTAGGAACAAATACAGGGGCAAACGATAATTACGGTATCGACCATGGAACATACCCGATGGCTCGTTCAGTAATGATTGGAACTTCTATTTCTTTTTAATAAATCTAAAAATACTGAAAAATGAAAACAAAAATATATACAGGCTTTACAATTGCCATTCTGTTTTTATTCGGGAGTTGTCAAAAAAACTTTCTCGACATGTCTCCCCAAGGAACTGTGCCTATGAACGATTTTTATAAAACGGATGCACAAGCCGAAGGTGCTGTTATGGCAGCTTACGATATTTTCCAATCGATGAATGCTCAAGACTGGAACAGCATGTGGATGCTTAAAACCTTAATGTCGGATGAGGTTTATACTGGAGGTGGCGCACGTGGCGACCAACCCAATTACGAAGAATTAAATGAGTTCAGGTTTGGACCATCCAATCCAGTGATTTCTTGGCTTTTTCAATTCTCTTACCAAGGGATTTACAGAACTAATCTGGTGATTCAAAATGTTGCACCAGATTCTCCGGCCAAGAAAACATCTATAGCAGAAGCAAAAACCCTGCGTGCCATGTTTTATTTTGATTTAGTAACTTTGTGGGGCAAAGTGCCTTTAGTAACTAAACCGGCAGCTTCTCCCACGGAATATGACCAACCAAGAGCGGCAGTTAGTGATATCTGGGCTCAAATTGATAAAGATTTAGCTGAGGCAATCCCCGATCTTCCATTAAAAAGCCAACAAGCGGAGCCAGCAAGGGTTTCTAAGGGCTTTGCTCAAGCATTGCTTGGTAAGTCACTACTTTATCAGAAAAAGTTTAGTGAAGCGGCTCAGGAATTTCAAAAGGTAATTGATTCACATGAATATAGCCTTATTCCTGATTATGCTGCCAGGTTGAGAGTTGGTAATGAGTTTGGCAGTGAGTCCTTATTTGAAATTTCGTATTCTAATACAAAAAATTATGATTGGGGTAATTTTCAATGGGGCAATAACGGAAGAAATACTGAAAGTAATATTCATTGGCAACTAGCGGGGCCACGTGGTGGAGGTTGGTTCGATGGCGGCACCACAGGTCTTGTTGCAGGATGGGGTTTTGTCTATCCTGACAGTAGTATATATCATGCGTTTGTCAGTTCAGACGATACAGTTCGTCGGAAAGCTTCTATTATGAACGATGCAGAACTTATTGCGCAAGGTGGGAAAATAAGAAATGCTGATCAGGGAAATTCATTTCCATGGAGTTGTGTAGGTCTTACCCGTTTAAAATATGCCCCTTTTGCTGCTGAATCCGGAGGTAGTGTACTTGAGTTAAACTATGGTACTAACCTGAGGGTTATGGAATATGATGACGTTTTATTGATGGCGGCCGAAGCTTATAACCAATCTGGCCAGGACAGTAAAGCCCTTCCTTATATTAATGAGGTTAGACAAAGGGTTAACTTACCGGCTTTAACAGTTACGGGCAGCACTTTGTTTGAAGCAATCAAAAACGAAAGAAGGTTAGAATTAGCCTTTGAAGGAGTCCGTTATCAGGATTTAATTCGATGGGGCGATGCCAGCAAAGTATTGGCAAACCAGGGAAAAGAAATCCCCAGAGGGGATGGAACGTATTTGACTGTCCCTGATGCAGGGTTTAAAGCAAGAAACGTTTTGCTTCCAATTCCTGAGCAGGAAATTAAGGTCAACTCCTTAAGCACTCAAAACCCGGGTTACTAGTATTTATTTCTTTAGAAAAAAATCATGGGGCTGTCTGAATCTTTATACGTGTTTCTTTTTTAGATGGTCCCATTGATTTTATTGAGTACTAATTTCTCTTTCACCAATACACAATAACAAATGAAAAAGGCATCAAAATTCCTGGATAAATCATCAAGAAAAAATGCTGGTCTATTGTGCCTGTTTTCTTTGATTATTATTTTTATGATTTCTGGTGCTCTTTTTGTTCTTTCTTCTTGCCAACGCACAGCCAAAACTCACGAAACACATAGCAAGTCCTATCTATTATCTCACCTTAACACAAAGGAAAAAATTGCCTTGTTGGGTGGTGTTATTATGAGTACCAAGCCAATTTCGCGGCTGGGGATTCCGTCGTTACGAATGAACGATGGGCCGTTGGGGGTACGATGGGGTCATGCCACATCCTTTCCATCTGGAATTGCCTTAGCCTCCACTTGGGATACTTTGCTTGTAAGAAAAATTGGCCAGGGAATTGGTAAAGAAGTTCGTGGTAAAGGCCGGAATATCATTTTGGGACCTAACGTAAACATCGCTCGAAATCCATTGAATGGAAGGACTTTCGAGGGTTTTGGAGAAGATCCTTTTTTAACTTCACAAATGGGCGTTAGTTATATTAAAGGGGTGCAGGACGAAGGGGTTGGTGCAACAGTTAAACATTTTGTTGCCAATAGTCAGGAATTTCACAGATTGACAATAAATGAAAATATAGATGAGAGAACATTACGTGAAATTTATTTTCCGGCATTCAAGGTTGCTGTCCAGAAAGCACATGCCATAGCTGTAATGGCGGCGTATAATCAGGTAAATGGTGAGTTTTGTAGTGCAAATCATTTTTTGCTTAACAAAGTTCTACGAAAAGAGTGGCATTATAAAGGGCTAATTATGTCGGATTGGGGTGCTGTCCATAGTACTTTTCCCACCCTTAATAATGCATTAGATCTGGAAATGCCAACCGGAAAATATCTAAATGAAAACACCATTCTACTTGCTCTACAGTCAGGAAAAGTGAAAATTTCAACTATAAATTCAAAAGTAAACAACATTCTAAATGCAGAATTTAAATTACAGGTCTTGCCAAAAATAAAATATCCTCATCATTTGGTAGATTCATTATTAAACGCTACAGAAACACAAAATTCAGCCTTACAAGCAGCCATTGAAGGGATTGTTCTTCTAAAAAACGAGCATCATTTACTTCCCATCGAAGGCAATAATAAACTTCGTATTGCTATTATCGGTCCCAATGCTGCTTCTGCCCGTACGGTGGGCGGGGGGAGTTCCGAGGTTCATGCAAATTTTGCCATTAGCCCATTGGAAGCCCTTCAAAAAGCACTTAAGGGGAAAGCAGTTCTGCAATATGCACCAGGAATTCTTTTTCAATATCCGCAACCTATTGCGCCAAACTTTTTTTACCAGGCCAATGGTGTGAATCACGGATTAAAGGCAGAATTTTACAATAATGATAATTTTGAAGGTAAGCCCATTGTAAAAACAGCAAAACAAATTGACTATCGTCAAGGAGCTGCACAGGAAACCCCTATTGGGTCAAATCCTTCATTTAAAGGTAATTTCACGGTGCGTTGGGTGGGAAAAATTAAAGCTCCGGTTACGGGATTGTATACATTTAACTTTCATTCAATTGGATCGGTGGTATTGTATCTGAACAATAAAGAAATAATAAAAGCCGGCACAAAAAATTATTGGGTAGGCGAACCAAAGCATATATCAAAAGTTCAACTGGAAAAAGGAAAAATGTATGATATCAAGGTGGAATATCATGGACAACCCTATAACCCGGATATGGGAACAAGCTTAATGGTTACGCTGAATTGGTATTATCCTCAGAATGTTTCTATAAAACATGCCGTTTCTGTTGCGGCGCATTCCGATATGGCGCTTGTTTTTGCAGGAACATCCGGTCATTTTGAATCGGAAGGTTTTGATAGAAAGAATCTCTTCCTTCCGGACAATCAGGATGAGTTAATCCGTCGGGTGGCACAGGCTAACAAGCATACCGTTGTGATTCTTACGACTGGAGCACCTGTTTCAGTAAATAAGTGGATTAATCATGTTCCTGCCGTTTTGGAAACATGGTTTGCCGGGGAGTTTATTGGCAAAGCAATTACCGAAGTTTTGCTTGGAAACAGCAATCCTTCAGGGAAAATGCCCATCACCTTCCCTCAAAGTATGAGCCAGGAGCCTGAAGCAGTTCAGCATTATACAGATAATGATACCTTGTTTACCTATTCTGATGGTATTTATGTCGGGTACCGCTATTTTGATACAAAACACATCAAACCGATGTTCCCGTTTGGTTTCGGGCTTTCATATACTTCTTTTAAATACAGCCATTTAAAAATCAGTGCAGATACTACCGAAGGGAAATTTTTGGCAGACGTCTCCTATACCATTACCAACACTGGAAAACGCAAGGGCGCCGAAATTTCTCAAGTATATGTTCATGAACAAAACCCGAAAATAGACAGGCCTTTTAAAGAACTTAAAGGTTTTGCTCGTGTAAATCTGAAACCTGGTACTTCAAAAACTGTTCACGTGAAACTGGATAAGGAAGCTTTTCATTATTTTGATCCGCAAAAAAATGTTTGGGTAATTGATCCGGCTATTTTCCAGATTCTTGTGGGGTCTTCTTCAAGAAATATCCTCCTGGCAGGGGTTGTCAACCTAAAAAATAAGCTATAATCATGAAGATACTTCTAAAATCTATAGCAGCGACCTTGTATAAACCATTTATCATTAGTCTGTTAAATGCTCTAATAAGGTCAATAAGTTAAACTAAAATTAATGTACTTATTATGAAAAAAATTCTTCTTTTTATTTTTTTACTCGGGCTTAATTTGCAAATGATAGCCCAGGTAACCATTCAAGGAACGGTAAAATCTGCTACAGATGAAAGCACCCTTCCCGGAGTCAGTATATTATTGAAAGGCACCTCCACAGGAACGGTCACTGGCTTGAATGGGCATTATTCGATTTCAGTTCCCAAAACGGGGACATTGGTTTTTTCTTACGTTGGCTTCAAATCTCAGGAAATCCCTATTGGAAACCAAAAAACCATTAATGTAAACCTTAGCTCCTCAAGTGTAGGTTTAAACGAATTGGTTGTGGTGGGCTATGGAAGTCAAAAAATAACCAATGTGTCTGGTGCAATTTCTATGGTTAAAGCTTCAGATATAGCACTTCAGAAGCCTGTAATGGCAGAGGAAGCCTTGCAGGGCCAGGCCTCTGGCGTTACAGTCATTCAAAATGGGTCGCCAGGGAGTACTCCTACTGTGTTAATCAGAGGAATTCCTTCTTTTACCGGAACAAATCCTTTAGTGATTGTTGATGGCGTTCCTCAATCGCTAGATGATTTGAACGCCATCGATCCATCAGATATTAAATCAATAAACGTTTTAAAAGATGCCGCGACAACAGCTATCTACGGTGTTAAAGGCGGCAACGGAGTTATTGTCGTGACTACCAAGAGCGGAAGAAAAAATCAAAAGGCTCAGTTCACTTTTAACTCTTACTATGGGCAACAGCAAGTAATGAATAAAGTTGGGGTATTAAATGCAACTGAATATGCTACTATGATAAATGAAGGTAGTGTTACAGCAGGCGGTGGATTAATATTTCCTAATCCTTCAAAGTTGGGTGCTGGTACAAACTGGCAGGATCAGATATTTAAGAAAGCTGGTATTTCATCAAATAATATAACCGCAAGGGGAGGGGGCAAAAACATGGATTATTTTCTTTCTGCCGGTTATTTAAGTCAGGGGGGTATTGTTGGCGGAGCCGATAAATCAAATTTTAAGAGAGCCAATTTTACTGCCAATCTTAATTTTCAGTTAACAAAAAAACTGAAACTCGCGCTATATACAAGCTATGTCAATCTTAGCAGCAAAGGTGTGCAAGAAAACTCTTTTAATTCTGTTATAGGCAGCGCACTGAATTTTGATCCTACTGTACCAGTACTAAATACAGTACCGAATACAGTAGGAAAATATGGGTTCAGTAACCTGATACTCTCGGAAGTCTATAATCCGCTTACCAAATTAGATAATACCTATAATAAAAGTAACGGTAATAAACTCTATGGTAAAGTACAGTTGCAATATGATATATTGAAAAACCTAAAGCTCACTTCACGTTTTGGATATTCAAGTTGGTCACAGAAAGGCAAGAGCTTTGTCCCGCTTGTTTTCTACGGTCCATTAAATGTTGACAATACAATGAATGCTGACGGAACAACTGTTGCTGACAAGCATAATAGTGTTAGTGAGTATTCTAATGCTAATTTTAACTTTACCTCCGAAACTTTTACCAATTACAATTTTAATATTCAGGGAAAGCACCATTTTGAAACTGTGGCTGGCTTTTCATTATCAGAAAATACATCTTCCGGCGTCACTATTTCAAGACAAGATGTTCCTTTTAACTCATGGACTTTTGCCGATTTTATAAGTGCGACAGGCGTTAATTCTTCAACAAATACAGCTGCGCAAACCGCATCAAGCTATATGGGATTGACGAGGAGAAATTTATCTTACTTCGGCAGGGTGGATTATAATTATCAGGAAAAGTACCTGGCTTCATTTTCAGCCCGCCGCGATGGATCAATAGCGTTTGGCCCTGATAATAAATTCGCCAATTTCTTCGCAGGCTCAGTTGGCTGGATAGTGTCTGACGAAGATTTTTTTAAGGTTAACTTCATTAATTTTTTGAAAATCAGAGGCAGCTATGGCTCGGTTGGTAACGAAAATGTTAGTCCTCAGTATGTAAGTATTGTTACAGGTGGTCCAAGTTATGGCCCTTCGGCAAACAGCAACGGCTATACTTTCGGTACAGTATTTTATCCCGGATCAACGGTCAACTCATTTCAAAATAACTCATTATCTTGGGAGAAACAACTTCAACTAGACCTGGGTTTTGATATACGGGTGTTTAAAAGTAAGGTATCGATATCCGGAGATTATTTTGATAAAACCGTGAATGGCTTATTGTTTGTCGAAGCTTCACCTTTATATGCAGGAACTTCATTGCCTGTCGATGCAAATATTGGTTCTACCAGAAGCAATGGTGTTGATTTATCGTTGGGATACAACGATGTATACGCAAAAGATTTTAAAATCAATACCTCCATCACATTTTCCACAGCAAATAATTTAGTTACGGCTACCAACAGAGATGGAACGGCTATCATTTCGGGTGGTACATTTTTTAATGGCCAATCTCAAACCGTTACACGGTTTCAAAAAGGCTTTACCCCCGGATATTTTTACGGTTATAAAACCGATGGATTGTTTCAAACACAAGCTGAGATTAATGCAAGCCCGACCCAAGTCGGTGCCGCTCCCGGAGACATTAAATATGTTGATGTTAATGGTGATGGTGTAATCAATGCGCTGGATAAGACCAACATAGGAAATCCGTTCCCAAAATTTACGCTAGGTTGGAACTTAGGCTTCAGCTATAAAAATTTCGACATAAGTGTATATACTTATGCATCAGTTGGAAATGATATATACCTGGCCTGGGAACGCAATGGACAATACACCAATAAGCTTAGAAGTATTCTAGCCAGGTGGACGGGTCCCGGAACAACAAATGATGCCCGTGACCCACGTTATTCGTTTCTAGATCCTAATAACAACATTCGGGTTTCTGACCGATATGTGGAAAATGGGTCTTTCATAAAAATTAAAAGCCTTTCAATTGGCTATACTGTTCCTCGCTCTCTCTTCAACAATAAGGGATTTAGTAAACTAAGGTTTTATGCCCAGGTGAAAAACCTGTTAACACTGACAAAATATACCGGTTACGATCCTGAAATATCAGGGGGAATTTTGAATACCGGTGTTGATCTTGGAAGTTACCCACAGGCAAGAACATTTTCCGTAGGCTTAGTTATGAATTATTAAACTGCTAAAATTAAGAATATGAAAAAAATAAATATAATAGTTGGATTAGTTCTCCTTCTTACGACCTTTTCTGGATGTCAAAAATGGGTAGATTTTAATCCACATAATCAATATGCAATTACAGATCTTGATTATTTAAAATCAGAAGCTGATTATCAAAGAATGATAATTAGTTGCTATACACCTTTGCAATGGCTAAACCAGTTTGTTGTAATTGGTGATATCGCCAGCGATAATGCTGTATCGGGAGGCGAAAACGCTTCTGATGTTTTGAGTTTACAGCGAATTGATGACTATGATGCGACTCCGGAAAACAATACACTTACAGATCTCTGGCAATCAGCTTATGAAGGAATTAACAGGGTGGATTATCTGATAGGATATAAAGACAAGAACCCTGCGGGTGATGCAATTGACTTTTCCGGCAAAGATGCGCTTTATGGAGAGATTTATTTTATAAGGGCTTATGATTATTTTACTTTAGTCCGCTTATTTGGTGGTGTAGTTATTCTTCCAAATAAAAAAGTGGAAGTCTCCGATTTTGGAAACTATAAAAGGTCTTCCAAGGCAGATACCTATAAGCAAATTGAAGCGGATTTAAATGCTGCAATAGCTGTACTGCCACCAACCAATAGCGAGCCTGGCAGGGTTACAAAATATGCTGCAGAGGCTTTATTGGGGAAAGTGTTGTTGTATGAAAATAAATTTGATGCAGCAGCAGCGATGCTCGAAAAGGTGGTAAACGGGCCATTTAGTTTGGTGCCTGATTTTGGCAGTATCTTTTCATTATCCGGAGAAAACGGCCCCGGGACTGTTTTTTCAATTCAGTATTCAAATGATTACCCTTATTGGAACTGGGGAGGTGTAACACGTGGCCAGGGAAATTATGCGGTTCAGCAATGCGGTGTCAGGGGTATGAACGGTACTGCTGCTATGCCCTATGCTGCCGGATGGAGCACCAATCTTCCTAGCCAGGATCTGGCCAATGCTTATGCCCCCGGTGATCAAAGAAAAAATGCTACAGTATTTGATGTTGAAGCTTATAAAGAAGCTAATCCGGCTTTGAATGTGAGCTATCAGGTAGCACCTTATAAAAACACCGGTTTATATGATAAAAAATACTTGCCAATGAAAGGTCAAACCAGTGGGCAACCTGAGCTAAATTACACTAACAACCAACGCATTATCCGCTATTCCGATGTGTTATTAATGGCAGCTGAAGCATATAACAGGTCATCAACCCCAAATGATGCCAAAGCCCAGGAATATTTAAATCGGGTGCGTCGTAGGGCATTTGGCGATAATTTACATGATATCACAGCAACTGGAAATGCACTAAAACTGGCCATTTGGCATGAGCGGAGATTAGAGTTAGGCATGGAAGGCGATCGGTTTTTTGATTTGGTTAGAGAAGGGCGCGCTGCCGCAAAAATTCAGGGTTTTGTAGTAGGAAAGAATGAGGTATTTCCTATTCCACAGAAAGAAATTGATATCTCTGGCTTAAGCCAGAACCCTAATTGGTGATAATTTGAAACTTACAAACTAATAAAGGCAAAAATAATGTATACTAAAATAAAAATATTGACAATAATTTTTGCAACTATTTTAATAGGATTTACCAGTTGCAAAAAAGAGACGTACTCCATAGGGGATTTAACACCTCCATCTGATCTTGTAGTAACAACAAAAATAGTTGGCTCAACCAAAACATTGACCAATGGGGATGGCTCGGGTAAGGTAATATTTACTTTTTCAGCTAAAGGGGCAATTTCTTATAAGATTGACTTTGGAGATGGCTCTCAACCAGTAATTATCCCACCTCCTTCGTTTACAAAAAAATTTAGTAAAGTAGGCAACTATACCTATAAGGTCGTAGTAACCGCACTGGGAAAAGGGGGCAGTACCATATCAACAACTAAAGAACTTACGGTGTATTATGCTTACCAAGTTGATCCGGCAATAGTTACCATGCTTACGGGTGATAAAGCTACTGGCAAACAATGGATGGTTGACAAAGATGCTTTAGGAAATATGGGACTTGGGCCAATAGGGACATATACCCCGGATTACTATCAAGCTGGTCCAAATGAAAAAGTTGGAGACGGGCTTTATGATGACGTATATACTTTCACCAATACCAAAATGTTTACAGACTCTACCGGAGGTGATTTATTTGGTTCTAAGGTATATTTTGCGAGAGATTTCGATCCTGCCCTTCCCGGTAGCTTCGGTGGCTATGGCAACGATTGGATATTAACTTACCCAACTTATTCCGTAGGATTTGATTATGACGGGGATGCCGCTACTTCTACTTCACCAGCAAGGGTTTATATCAATTTTCAGCTCAAGGGGCATTGCGGTTACTATGCTGGCGCTCAAAAATACGAGATATTGAGTATCACTGATTCTACAATGTGGTTACGTTGCGAACAGCCGGATCCGGACGTGAATCTTGCCTATTATGTTAAATTGAAGGCAGTGAAGTAATCCTAATAGAATATTGTGTTTAAGATTAAATCAATTTTATGATTCAAAGAAGATTATATGATCTGAGTTTTGTGTTGGTGTTATTGTTGGGTTTGGTTTCTTGGAACTCCTGTAAAAAGCCCGAAACACCAAAGCCTCCAGCTGTCATTCCTGAATTAAGTATTCAAGATGTGTCTCAGCTTAGGACGACTACAGAAACTACAATGAAGTTTTATTTATACATCAATAAAGCGATAACAAACTCTGTTTCAGTAGATTATGTTTTGGTGGACGGAACTGCAAAATCTCCAAAAGATTTTGCGGCAGCATCAGGAACAATTTCAATTCCTGCTAATCAAACCCAGGTAGAGCTGGATGTTCAGATAAAGGGTGATTCTTTGAATTTACGCCAGCCGAATTTACAATTTACAATTCAGCTGTCAAATCCTCAATTTTGTACAATAGCTACTGCCTCAGCAATTGGTACAATTGTTACCGAAGATGGTTCCTATTTACCAACGGATAACACAGGCTATACCTCACCTTCACAGTATCCCGGTTATTCACTTGTTTGGAGCGATGAATTTTCAGGAAGTAGCTTGAATTTAACTTCGTGGAACCAGGAAATTGGTAACGGGACTGGTGGATGGGGAAATAATGAACGGGAATACTATACAAATAGTCCGAAAAATATCTTTCTGTCAAACGGAAATTTAATCATTGAAGCCAGAAAAGAAAACATTAGTGGATTCAATTATACTTCCGGCAGAATGACCACTCAGAACAAAAAACAGTTCAAATACGGTCGCATTGACATCAGGGCCAAATTACCTGTTGGGAAAGGGATGTGGCCTGCATTATGGATGTTGGGGTCAAACATTTCCTCCATTGGATGGCCTGCCTGCGGCGAAACGGATATAATGGAACTGATTGGCACTTATCCCCGCAGGGTTTCCGGTACCATGCATTGGAAATCTGTAAGCGGAAGTGATGTGCATAAGGGAGCAAACTATATTTTATCGGCCGGAGATTTTTCACAGCAGTTTCATGTATTCAGTGTCGTATGGTCAAAGGATACCATCAAATGGTATGTGGATAACCAACTATACCTGACAAATACAATTGCTGATGTAGAAGCAGCTAACTATCCATTCAATGCAGATCAGTTTTTAATATTTAATGTGGCCGTTGGCGGTAACTGGCCCGGCTCACCGGATACTACTACAGTATTTCCACAAAGGATGTTTGTTGATTATGTAAGAGTATTTCAATTATCAAAACGGTAAAAATGACAAAAACAGCTAAACATAATCTGTTCCTTTTAAGAGTAGGATTCTTGTCTTTGATAATTATCGGGCAGTTATCAGCCTTCGGACAATCACATCCCCTTGCTTCAACTCCATCTAAAGATACAAGTTCTACCCTTGGTCAGTATACTTTGGTATGGCATGATGAATTTAATGAAAAAACACTGGACACTACTAATTGGAGCTATGAAGTAAACGGTAATGGAGGAGGAAACAATGAGCTTCAATATTATACCGATTCACCGGAAAACTGCTTTCTGCGAGATGGAGCCCTTGTGATACAAGCATTAAAAAAATCACATAAGGGAAAATCCTACACTTCTGCCAGAATAAGAACACAAAAAAAGTTTTCTTTTAAATATGGACGCGTAGAGGTTGTAGCGAAGGTACCCGGAGGTAAAGGCATTTGGCCCGCCATTTGGATGCTTGGCTCTGATATCTCAAGGGTGGGTTGGCCTGCCTGTGGCGAAATTGATATGATGGAATATGCAGGAAAGGAACCTCATGTGATTCATGGATCCATTCATACCACTTCAAGTCATGGGAACACCGTAAATACAAGGATCTTGGATGTGCCGACTGCTGAAACTGCATTTCACAATTATGCCATCGAATGGGATACAAAAAAAATTGATTTCTTCGTTGATGATAGTTTATATTATACCTATAAGCCTGATAATTATAACGATAACACCTGGCCGTTTAATAAGGATTTCTTCCTCATTTTAAACGTGGCTGTTGGAGGTAACTTCGGTGGTGCAGTGGACGATAATATTTTCCCGCAAACCATGGAAGTGAAATCGGTTCGGGTTTACCAGAAAACAACTCTTTAATTTCAAATAACAATGAATTAATTAATGTGTGCTCAACTATTAACTAAATCTATTCCAATGAAAAAAATTTATCTTTTATCAATTTTGCTGGTGGCAGCAGTTGGTCTTCAGGCACAATATGTGTACAACGACTACGCTGCCAACCGGAATGAAACCTTCAAAGGTTGGCCAAATGATGTCGCCATCGTTGCTAATCCTGATGCTTCGGGTATTAATACCGGCGACTCTGTTGCTCAATGGGTGCGTTCAACTGATCAGTATGCCAATGTGTATTCAAAACTTGCCGGGCCTATCGATTTGAGTGTCGATACGGTATTTCACATGAAAGTATATTCTCCCATTGCTTGTGTTGTTCTATTGAAATTGGAAGATCAGGCAGATGGAAACCAATTTGTTCAACTATCGGATACTATTACAGCTTCTGGTATAAATAAATGGGTTCAACTTGATTTTGCATTTGCCAAAAATGCCAATGCAACCTATGATCAAATTACACTTTTCTTTGATTTTGCTTCCACTGCTGACAATACCTTCTATTTTGATGATGTTGAAGGCCCGGGAATTGCCGCTGCGTCATTTCATCCCTATACCCTACCTATTGATTTTGAAACGGGACCTTATGTGTTGACCGATTTTGGTGGAGATGTTTCTTCAGTAGTAGTAGATCCTACCGATCCTGGCAATATGGTTGCGCAAACTATCAAAACCGATGCGGCAGAAATATGGGCAGGAACGACAATGGGCATAAATGCCTTAGCCAATCCGATTCCTTTTACGGCCACTGATACTAAAATGACTGTTAGGGTATGGTCGCCAGACGCAGGAACACCTGTTCGATTAAAAGTAGAGAATGCAAATGACCCAACCATTAGTGTGGAAACGCAAACCAACACTACTGTGGCACAGGCTTGGGATACCCTGGTTTTTGACTTCAGTAAAGAAGCTACAGGAACGGCAGCATTAAACCTTGCCAATACCTACAATATGGCCTCTATCTTTTTCAATTTCGGCACAACTGGTGCTACTGCAGGAGCAAAAACCTATTACTGGGATGATGTTACTTTTAAAACAGGTGCCAGTCAAGGCAAACCACTAGCTGCTACCGATGTTCAGGATAATTTCGAGAATGACGGCTCGGCCACTATCACCGATTGGAAGTTTCAGGATCCTGATTTAAATGCCCTAAAGGATACTACTGATCCGACAGATGCAACTAACCATGTAGCTAATTACGACCGCAGTGGTGCTTTCGCATATACCAATGCACAAGCTATTTTGGATCATCGCTTGGATTTGAGCAAACGAAATATTTTCAAGCTACGTGTTTATTTCCCGTCTACCAATGATTATACGGGATCATTAACACCGACTGTAAGTGTAAAATTACAAAACAGTTTATTGGGAGGAAATGCCTGGACTACCCAAACAGAAATAAAGGACACGGTCACCACATTTGATGGATGGGCAACATTCGAGTTCGACTTTAGCGGGATAGCAGACAGCGTCAATTACGATCAAATTGTTGTTCAATTGGGAGGTGAAGGCCACAATGTCCCCGGACAGTTTTATTTTGATGATCTTCTGCTGGAACAGAGCACTACAGGAATTCATAATAATATCGCTACAATGATGAATGTATTTCCAAATCCTGTTGTCAACCAACTGCAAATTTCCGGGATTAAAAACATCGAACAAATCGAAATTTATTCAATTACCGGTGTAAAGGTGTTTAGCTCACAACAGACAACCCATACGCTGAATGTGTCTTCCCTACCGGCAGGTGTTTATTTGCTTTCCGTTAAGAATCAAGATGGTATTGTCTTTTCCAGAAAGATAATGAAACGCTAGGATTATATTTATGGTCAGAATCCGGGGCTTGTCCCGGGTTCTGACTTTTTAAATACAACTCTCTGCCAAAGTACCTCGAATACACCTTTTTTCAATAATCAGGGCTGGAATTATGGGATCTGCTTATCTTTTCCATCAGCCGAAACAATACGCTTCATGGCGATTTTCTCTTTCATTACAGCATTGTAAGGAATGGTGAAATAAAATGTTGAACCCCCTGACTTACCAGCAGGCAGGTTTCCTTCCGATTTACTATCGCGATCGCTTTTAAACCAAATTTTACCATGAAGCATTTCCACATAGGCTTTTGAAATGGCTAAACCTAATCCTGATCCTTCATAATTTCGGGTAAGCGATTCGCTGCCTTGCCTAAAACTTTCAAAAATGATTTCTTTCTGCTCCTGACTAATGCCTATACCTGTATCTTTCACAAAAAATTCAATGTATCGCCCTTTTTTCTCATATCCCAATGCAATAGACCCTTTTTCACTGTATTTGATGGCATTATCAACGAGAGTGGAAAGAATGGTATTGAGCTTTTGGCTATCTGTTCTAATGCTCGCTGCTTTATCCGATAATTTGTTTTTAAAAGAAAACTTCATTCCTTTTCCTTCTACCACCGGTTTGAAGAAGGAATATATGGACTCAATCTGTTTGTTTATATTTGTTTCTGATATTAAAACTTTCATCTGTCCTGATTCTATCCTCGAAATATCAATCAGCTCGTTAATAGTATTGAGCATCCGATGGCCGCTTTGTTCTATTATGGCAATGTATTTTTGCTGATCCTTCCCTGTCAGATTGGGCTCTTTAAGGAGGCTGGAAAAGCCTAATATCCCGTTCATGGGCGTGCGGATTTCATGGCTCAGGTTGGCCAGAAAGGCTGATTTTAGGCGGTCACTTTCCTCAGCCTGTTTCTTAACCTCCACCAATCTTTCGATCATTCTTTTCCTTTCAGTAACATCCTCTTTTACCGCCATAAAATTAATGATCTTGTTATCCGCATCATGGATAGGTGAGATAGATACAGATTCCCAATATAATTCACCGTTTTTCTTTTTGTTGAGTAATTCACCTCGCCATTCCCTGACTGAAGTGAGTGTGTCCCAAAGATTTTTGTAAGTTTCTTTGGGGGTTTTGCCTGACTGGAAGATACGGGGGTTTTTCCCCAGCAGTTCCCCGATTGAATAACCTGTCAGTTCACAAACTTTCGGATTGCAATAAACAATACTGCCATCAATATCCGTTATTACAATTGAAGCAGGACTTTGCTCCACAGCGTGGGATATTTTTCTTAGTTCGTCTTCCAGCTCATGTGTCCGCAAACATTGCTGCTCTTTAATCTGTTCGTTTTCAGGGAGAACCTTATTTTCTGGTTTCTTAAGCTGTATCATTGAAGAAACCTGGGCAACCATCTCTGCTTCATCAATGGGTTTCGACAAAAATGATTGAACACCCAATTTCAGCGCTTTTGTGCGGGTCTTACTGTCGGTTTTGGCCGCAGTAATCATGATTACCGGAATCTGCTTTAACGAATCATTCTCTTTCAGTATTTTACATGTTTCAATGCCATCCATAATAGGCATAACAAGATCGATCAGGATCACATCGGGCCTTTCGACGATGGCTTTTTCAATGCCCTCCCTGCCGGAAAGCGCAGTAATAACATGTGCGTTGGGAAATGCTTTAGAGAATAACGCAGTAAATACCACAAGGTTACTCTGCTTATCATCGATGGCAAGAATCTTTATCATCTTTTTATTTTATATAGAGTAAGTTGTTAAAGTTATAGTGTTTTGATTTTTGAACCAGATTGAAGTGCTTTTTGATATTTCCTGACTTTTGCAATTTCCTTTAATTGGATCACGGTGACGTCTTTGGGCAATCTTTTTATGATATTATGATAAGCTCCGATAAAAAGAATTCCGGTTTCGTTCTGGTTCAACGTTTCAGCTATTCTACCGGAAATAAATTTATCCCTACTTAATAAATAAAATCCTTTTAAAATTTTATACCTAAGTAAGGAAAAGATTTTTTGAATATTGCTTTTTGATTTTAAAATGGATTGAAATCCATCGTATTCATTTTTTACCATCTTGAAATCTTCGGTCTTGATGAGAATTGCCCCTCTCCTTATAAGTTTTGAGACTATTTCCGAATTCTTGCTTCCGGAATTGATGCCTTCGTTAATGATATTCAACGCCGCTTCGCCATCAACAAACATCCCGTCCTGATATATTTTTATTATTTTGTCATGAAAATCAAAGTTTTCAAAATAGGAGGCTATCTCATTCCAATAATCGTTAACCAAATCTATGTGCTTGTGCCAATTCTCTTCTCCTACCACAGAAGCACTTTCTCGATTAAGTTCTTTTGCCAACGATCCCATGTCGGCATACGAGTGAATTATGGGCACGTAAATCAATTTCCTCATTATTGAATGTTTTTGGTTTTTTTACATCAAATCACCTAAAGGTCCAAGATTGATATTTAAATCCCGGTCTGTAAGATTAAAGTACTTTTTCAATTCTTCCATTTTCATTTCCAATTTCATGAGGGTTTCTCCCAACCGTTCGATTTCATCATCAGTCAATGAACCACCATCGACTCTTCGCATAGCCTGTTTTTCAACCAGTTTGCGGATAAGTTCAACCAGGGTAAGCACAAGCTTTGCCAGACCGGAATCTGCATTGTCCGGGCTAAGCTTTAACCTGGATTCTTCCTTGTTTATTATTTGGTCGAACTCATCAGAAATATCTTTGATGGAAAGATCAACGGTGCCTGTGTTACAAAGAATTTTATTTTTACTCATGTGCTTATTATTTTATGGTGATGTCAACAAAGTTATAGGGTGGCCAGGGGCCGGTCAAAATGAAGTTAAGCCTGGGGTATTTGCTTTGGAAATCCTCAACTGCCTGAATCAATTCATTTTTATCTTCCTTTTTCAACAAAAAAACAGCATCTATAATATTCTTTGCGCTTGTCATCTTTTTGATCTTTTTCAGAGTATTTAGCTGAGAAAGGAATTCCGTAAGTTCAGCAATGACCGAATCAACATAACTTAACAGGATTTCTTCCTTCTTGTGCTCTTTAAGTTTTTCGTTTACATATTCCCTATAAACCGAAGTTTTCATTTCAGAGTAAGATGTTTGAAGGGTTTCGTTAGTGGCTTCTGATTCTAAACTTAATTCTGACATTAATTTTTCGGGATCGCAAAAGACTTTCAGCCCAAATTCATATTTATTTTCAACTTTCTGAAGATTATTTTGAATTTCGGAGTAATTTTTAACAAGCATATTATTGATTGAGCCTATTGAATCCATCACTGAACCAAATCGCATGGGAAGAAGAGTAAATTTCCGGGCAAGAGTTTCGATCACACCGGCATAATCAATGGCGTTTGAATTGTTTGCAATTAAATCAGGCCTATTGATGTCGCTGACTACAGCAGAAATCTGATCCGATGAAACTGCATATAAATCAGCCCCTGCAATACCTTTCAAACTCCTGAGCAGTGTATCTAACTTTTCAGGATCTTTTTTTACCGATAATATGGAGTAAATCATCTTATCCATGATTACTTTGTATTTATTAATTTCCCAGATTTTAATTGCTCCATGGTCTCCACCGAACTCAACATTAACTTTACACCTAAGTACACGAGATCAATATCTGCAACTGAAATTACAAGGTCTCCGGTAAGGATGACCCCTTTGTTCAAGACCCTGTCGAGCAATTCAAGGATGGTGATATCTTTTGACTGGTCGATTACATTATTGTTCATTAGTGCTTTTCTTTAATAGATATAAAACTAAATGGAGGCCATGGCCCGGTTGTTTCAATAAAAAAGAAAGAATTTCCTTCTTTTTTTCCAATAGAATCAGCTGTTCTTGTAAAATCTAATACTTTGTTTTTGTTTACAAGGAAGGCTGCATTTAGTATCATAGTATCCTCTCTTCCGGTAACTTCTTTCGGGAGCAGGTTATTGATGTTGGTAGCTTCGCTGAAGTTGTTAAGTTCATCAAAATATTCCTGACCGTAACCTTGACAAAGCCTGTCCATTTCATTTTCGATCAGGTCTGTCTTTTTTCTTTTCAGTAAAAAGGCTTTTCCCGGTGAACTTGCAGAAATCTGCTTTTCCAGGTCAGCACTTTCCTCGCTCAATTCGTCAATCTGTTCACACATTAAATTTCGATCGCAATAAATTTTAACCGACCATTCCTCTTTTCCATGTATATGACGAAAGTTTTCAGTTAATGACTCTGAATAATCTCCGATGAATTTTATCAAACTATCTTCAGACAGAAAGATGGTGCCAAATTTGAACGGAATCAAGGTATCCTGTTCCATGATCGAATTGATAATCTCAACATGTTCGCGTGCATTCTTTTCCAGCCAATTGATATTTGATAAATTTCTTTTGAAATTTTCCTCAGAAAATTCATCCCCGGAAACGTATTTGATGACAATACAAAAATTACCAATTACAAGCGATTTCAACCCTTCGTCCTTGAATTTACTATCAAATTCCGGAAGATTTTCGGTCAGGCAATAAACATAAATCAGATCGCTTTTCATAAGTCAAATTTTAAATAAATGTTCCTAACCTTCAATATTCATTCCTTCAAAGGAATTAAGACGTTCGAAGGCAATAATTTCAAGATTTTCATCCATTTTGACGGAATAAAAAAGACGTACCTGTTTCGGCGGCAGGTTCATTGATTTTAAAAATGAGTCGTCCTCATATACTTCCGCTACAGCATTCCAATTCTCCAACACTTTTTCTATTTTTATGACTGTTACATCATAACACTTGATGTTTTCTTTCAGGAAATTAACCACGGTTTTTTTTGCATCTATAATATTACTCATCTTTTCCTCCTTTTCTCACTATTTGTTTTGATTCTCGATCCTGATATTTTCCAGTAATTTCAACAATTCATCTTCGCGTCTGTCGTATTCTTCCTCATCAATTTCATCCATTTCAAATTTCAACTGCAAAGCCATAAGCCTTTCCTTGATTGCGCCTTCATCCGACATCTCTTTCTCGATTACCTCATTGATTTTTTTCCCCAGAAAGAGGACCCCTTTTAAAGGTGCAAGTAAAAGATCATCAATTAAAAACATATTAAACCCCTTTTGTTTTGATAACTAAGTTAACAAAGTTGTAGGGAGGCAAGGTCCCCACATATTTGAAGGTCATAAACCGTCCATATTTTTCATCCAAGTCGTTCACTGCCTTATCAAATGCTGGCTCTGCTATATTTTTTATAAGGAAGGCAGTGTTGAGGATCATCATTTCCCCATAGTTGTCGTTCACTTTTACATCTTCTGCCAGAGGATTCAACACATCGAGAATGGTGTTTTTATAGGCTTCGGTTTCTTTTTTAAGTGCTTCGGCCACCATTTCACCAATTTTCATACGTTGGTAATAGGTTTTATCGGCAGGCAGGTTCAACAGCTTATCTCTAAGTGACCGTATATCGTCGTATTTTTCAATGATGTTTTCATAAATTTTTTCATCATGGGCAAGTACTTTAAGACCCAATTCTTTTTTCTGATCCATTTTGTTTAGTAGGTCATCGAATTTATCATAATCCTTTTCCAGGATACTCAGAACCCCTTCATTATTGTCATGTTCTGAGATTGTTGAAAACCGGACTGGCAAAACCGTGAACCGCTTCATCACTTCCTCCAATACTTTTTGGTGGGCGATCATGTTAACCCGCCTGACCTCATATTGAATGATTGGCGAATTACTCACCACAGCACAAATATCCTTGTAGCTTACACCATAAACCTGATCGAACCGTTTTCCAATTCCGATGGAGCCAAAGTCAATCGATCCTTCATTCCTGATGATCCCGTAAATGTATTTTCCTTCTTTTGGTGTTTCCTGCTCGTTGTTCATAAGTTCTTTTTCAATAAGGGTGTTTACATCTCCCATTTTTCAGGGAATATTTTCAAGTCGATGAAATTAAAAATAGGCAGAGGAAAAGAATAGACAAAGTCGCTACGATCCTTATTCTGTAAACCAAGGTCGGCCATAATGTTATCGAATTCAATTTCCCGCCCGCTGTTCACCAAGAATGCGGTATTCATAAACATGCCATCCCCGTTTGTTTTGTTGTGTTTAAACTCGAACACTGATTTTCGGAAAGCATCAGTAATCTTTTCTGCCTCCTCCTCTTTCATTTTCAACAGTGCTTGGTCGACCAATTCCCCTGCCTGAGCGATTTTTAGGTTTCTTTTTAAAGGATCCTTTAATTTGTCAATTTCCGACCTCATTTTTTGCAGCTCAGCATGTCCCTTGTCGATCTCCTTGTATATCATTCCCATGTTTTTCCAGGTTCCCCTAACGTTGAGTTCCACTTTATTTTCGAACTGCCTGAGTAATTCCATGAATTCGCTATACCTACGGTTTAGTAAGTTTCTGATTTCATCGGGAGTGGCGGCAATGGTTCCAAATCTGATGGGTAACACACTACTGAATTCCTTCATTACTTCTTCGATCACCTTTTGGTGCGCCAGCATATTTTCCGGATTAACAACAAACCTGCTTAATGGATGGTCGCTCACCACCATACACAAGCCATCGAACCCGATGGTGGAGACCAGGTCGCCGCGTCCGCCTATTCCTATCGGCCCGAGATTGACATCGTAATCCGATGCAATGATGCAATAAATATATTTTCCGTCGCGCTGCATATTACTCCTTTACTTTTACGAGAATCAAATTTTCGACCACTTTTTCTTTTGTTAAGGGAATCAAACCATCATCAGAAGCTTGCCTTGCGGCCAATGAATAGTCAAGCAATGTATGATATGCGTCATTGATTTTGTTGAAGTTTTCTTGATTGAAGTTTTCAAGATTTGCATCCGGGTGAAACAATTTTGCTTTTTCCAGGTATGCTTTTTTTATTTCGGATTCAGAAGTTTCTTCTTTCAGTTCAAATTCTGTTTTTGCCTGGGTCACAAGCTCCGGGTTCAGCTTTATAATTTCCAGGGTATAAAAACTATAACACGGCAAAGGCCCAACCAATTTGAAGTTCAACAAACCCTTGTATTCTTCATCCAGCTGATCGATAACTTGTTCAAACTTTTCCTTTTTGTTCCTATTAATGAAAAATGCGGAGTTGGTCACCATCTCATCATTCATAACATCATGCGTTTTTATATCAAGACTGATTGGTGACAACGAATCCAGAATATTCATCTCAACCTTTTTGTTTTTTTCTTTCAATTTTTCCTGAACCAGCATTCCGACTTTCACCTGATCTATTTGTGAAAGCGTGTCCGTTTTTTTCAGGATGTCCTCTTTCATTGCTATGATGTCGGGATGGTTAGAGATATCCTTGAGAATCCCCGGAAAATTATCATAGGTAACCACGATGTCAATTTCTGTCAGGTATTCAATTTTTTTCAGGATATCCATTATTAAATCATAGCCGTTGGCAAGTATTTTAATAACCTCTTTCTTTGAACTTACAATCGTGCCGAGCTGCATGGGGACAATCATGGTGAATCCTTTACCCATGATATCTTCAATCGTTTTCTGGTGATGAACCAGTAAATGTCCCAGAGATTCCCTGTCTAAATAATTGAGGTATTTGCTATCCCTGTCGGAAACAATAGCAGATATATTTTGAAAGCTGATAGCATAAACCCCTGAATCTTCCAATAATCTAAACATTTCCGTACTGTAAAAGTTCGGTATTATTCCATAGATGTATATTCCCTTTGTTGTCATAATATGTAGTTTATTTCTTCGTTGCATTTTGTTTTAAAACCAGCTCAATGGCTTCTTCGATATGATTTGTTTGAATAATAATTTCACCCATTGATTCAGATAATTCCTGGCGATTCTTATCAATCAATTCTCGAATGGCATTCATAGCGGCTTTACGGCAAATAAATTCGATATCAGAACCCGTGAGGCCCTCTGTTTTAAGTGCTAATTTGTTCAGGTTCACTTTTTTGCCAAGAGGTTTATTCCGGGTATGAATATCAAAGATTTTTTCCCTGGTTTGCAAATCAGGAAGCGGCAATTCAAAGATCAGATCGAACCTGCCACTTCTTAGCAAAGCAGGATCAATTAAATCGATCCTGTTGGTTGCGGCCAACACAATAACCCCTTTCAGTGCTTCAATACCATCCATTTCAGTCAGGAACTGGCCGATTACCCGTTCGATTACCCCGGAGCCGGAACTATCGTTACTACGCCTCGGGGTGAGGCTGTCTATTTCATCAAGAAACAAGATGCAAGGCGATGCTTGTTTTGCCATTCTAAAGAGTTCCCTTACCCCTTTTTCCGATTCTCCTATGTAGCGGCTTAAAATTTGTGGACCCTTTACAGAGATAAAATTAACGCCGCTTTCGCTTGCCAAAGCTTTCGCCAGGTATGTTTTCCCTGTACCAGGTTTCCCATGAAGGATAATTCCTTTTGGAGGGTTTGTCTCCGCTTTTTTAAAAAGGTCGGCATATTTCAAAGGCCATTCCACCGTTTCTATTAATGCCTGTTTGATGGCATCAAGGCCTCCTACCTCATCCCATTTCACGTCGGGTACTTCCACAAATACTTCCCTGATTGCAGAGGGTTCTACCTCTTTCATAGCATCCATGAAATTATCCATGTTAACTTCCAGCGACATCAATAGCTCGTATGGAATTTCTGCCATTTCAAAATCAATCTGCGGGAGTATTTTTCGCAATGCGGTCATGGCCGCTTCCCTAGCTAAAGCTTCCAAATCAGCGCCTACAAAACCGTGTGTAATTTCTGCCAATTTTTCCATATCGACGTCCATTGACAAGGGAATGCCCCTGGTATGGATGTGAAGGATTTCAAGCCTGCCTTTTTTATCAGGAATAGAAATAGAAATTTCACGGTCGAACCGCCCCGGCCTTCTCAACGCAGGATCAATTGCATTAGGGATATTGGTAGCTCCAATTACAATAACTTTTCCCCTTGATTCCAGGCCATCCATAAGTGACAAAAGTTGAGCAACAACGCGTTTTTCTACCTGTTTCTCCCCGCCCATATCTTCTCTCTTGGGTGCAATGGCATCAATTTCATCGATGAAAATTATGGCTGGGGCATGTGCCTGGGCCTCTTCAAAAAGTTTCCGGATTCGTCCTTCGCTCTCCCCGTAAAATTTTCCCATGATTTCCGGACCGGAAATGTTGATAAAATAGGCATCGGTTTCATGAGCCACCGCCCTTACGATGAGCGTTTTACCAGTTCCAGGTGGGCCATAAAGGAAAACCCCTTTGGGTGCGTGAATCCCTAACCGTTCAAAAATCTCAGGATATTTTAAGGGAAGTTCTATCATTTCTCTGATCCGTTGGACCTGGTTTCCAAGACCTCCAATATCTTCGTAGGAAATATTTTTTTTGCTTTCGCCACCCTGTTTTACCAATTCAAGTTGAAAGGATGTTTCGGGGTGTATCAATACAACCCCATCGGGACTGGTCCCTGTTACAGTATAATCAACAGAGCGTGACCCAAAAAGATTGGCTCTCACTTTATCACCTTTTATCACTGAGAGTCCATTAATAAGTGAACCAATATATTTGGCATCATCGGTTTTGAATAAAGAACCGGTTTTTGTATCGGGTTTGAGCTTTATTTTTGATGCCGGACGGCAGGTAGTTTTGATAACCTTAACTTTTTCATCAATACCCGTCTGGGTATTTTCCCTGGTGATTCCGTCAATCTGAATAATGCCCTTATCCCTGTCTTCAGAATAACAAGGCATTATTTTTACCGGCGTGGTACGTTTGCCTTCAATCATAATCACGTCACCACTTTCTAAACCCATCAACTTCATGTCTTTTGGATCGATCCTGGCGATAGCCCTTCCAACATCTTTCACTAAGGCTTCCTTTACACGTAGTACTATTTCGTCTTTGATTATGGTCATGATTTATTGGTTGATAGGTTTATTTGTTTATGGGTTGATTGATACAAAGCATTCAGCATTCTTCCAATTTGGTCAATTTTTTCTCTAATTGTGATTAATTGGTTTTCTTGTAAAAAATCCAAATCAGTGGCAAGTATCAATTGATTTAGAACTTCTATAAGACTGCCAAAAGCAATTTCGTAAAATCTGGATTGGTCTTTTCTACTCCAACGTGTACTTCCTTCTGCGATATTACTGCTCACAGATATTGATGCTCTTCTAAGTTGGCTAATTAATCCGAATTTTTCATCCTGTGGAAAAGTGGAAGTTATCTGATAAATATCTTTTACCAGTTTTCTTGATGTTTGCCAAACTTCGAGTTTTTCAAATGAATATTTCATGTCTTATCCTTTTTTCAACTTAACACCTTTTCAACCTATCAACTTTCAACCTTTCGCCGATTTATCACTAAAAAGGCACATACTCAACTTATTCAAAGCTTCCAGGCCTTTAATCTCTTCAGCGAACATGGGAATTTCGACTTTATTTAAATGACCAAAAGTTTCATTAATCTCTTTTAAATAGGGCATTTGACTGGCTTTTCTTCTTTTACAGAAATCACAATCTTCCGAAATCATTATATTGTTCACTATGATCTGGCGGGGAATTATTTCGGATTTGCCAAGGTCTGCAAGCAACCTGCCCGTTTCCATAATCGCCATTGCTTCAGGAATAGAAACCGGAATAAATTCACATCGGGTTTTATCCCGCAGCAGGTTTTCGATCCTCTTAACGGTTTTTTTCAGGCTGAACAACAATGCATCCACCTCATCTTGCTTGTAAGTGCCTGAAAAACTGGTAATCATATAGCGGTATTTCCATCTCATTTTAGCGGCAACTTTTATCCATTCATCCAATAATTTAGGAGATGAAATCAGACGTAATGCATGGCCGGTAGGAGCGGTATCCACCACATATTTTTCGTATTCGCCTTCTTCGATAAAATCGATGATGGTTTTAAAACTCATCACCTCATCAATACCGGGTATCGACAAGCTAAGCATCTCGTTGATATCCTCATTATCCAGATTGGTGGTGGTTTCAAGAAGCTTTTTTAGTTCGCCTTGATGTTCATTTTTAAATTCGGCCAGGGCTTCATCGGCAACTACTTCAATGGCTGACAAATTTTCCACTCCTGAAACCTGCTTCACTTTATATCCAATATGTTGCTCGAGGCAATCAGACACAGAATGGGCCGGATCGGTAGAAATAAGCAATGTTTTAAAATTTTCAGATAAAGCCATAGCTGTGGCAGTGGCACAGCTGGTTTTTCCAACACCTCCCTTTCCGCCAAAAATAATGAGTTTAAGGCCATTGTCATCTAAACCAATTAGTGCCATGTCATCTACTTTTTTATCCTGATCTCAAGGATGCCATTTGTAAATTTGTGACTGAGATTTGATTTGATCACCTTAGTCGGAAGCAGTAATTCTTTACGGTAAATTCTGCTTTTGCCTGCCGCCGAAATTTCAAGGATGTCTTCCTTTAGGTCGATTTTCAGGTCATTTTCCTCTATTCCCGGCATTTCAGCAATGACAACGATCTCATTCTTTTCATTGAAGACATCGGTAATTGGTTCCCGTTCTTCATTCACTTTAGGTCCTTCAGGAGTTTTTTTGATGTTCCCGAATGTTTCTACTTTTGGCGTACCTCCAACGGCAGTATTAATAGTAAAGCCATAAACGCCTTTCATGCCTTTTTTGATATGATCAAAATTGAGCTCGCCTTCCTTGCTGATTCCACCCTTTTCTTCGAGCTTCCCGGCAAGGTCAACCAGTTTTTCGATGCCTTTGAACAAGCCGCCAAATCCGAAAAGATCAAAGTCGGCTTCGTTCTTTTTTTCATTTTTTTTATCTTTTTCCATTGTGTTGTAGTTTTAGTATCTTATCATTAATATTCGTGTTATTATTGGCAAAACATTATATATCGTAATTACAAAAGATTGAGAGGATTGACAAAGATTTATAAAGATTGTAAACCAATCTCGTTCAATCTCAATTATGGCTTGTCCATGTTAGGTTCTTTAAGTTAAGAGGGTTTGCTAATGGTTTCAAGCTTTTCCAGTCGTGCTTCCAATGTTTCCTGATGTTGCATCAGCTCTTTCTCCCTGGCTTTCGTAGAAAGATAAGTATCTTCCTGCCACCAATTTATGCCCATTTCCATGGCTTTATCAACTGAGGCCACAAGCAACCTTATTTTAATGGTTAACAGATCAATATCGGCTATCTGAATTTTTATATCGCCGGCAATAACAATCCCTTTGTCGAGTACCCTTTCGAGTATATCCGCAAGGCCGGTCGCATTAATGGAATGTGTTGGTTCTGACATAGTACATTGCTTTTTAATAATCTATTGACATGGTTTTAAAATCCGATTTCTCCTCTTGTGCTTTCTTCAGGCTTGTATCCTGTGGATCAGGAGTTCGCAAACTTTCTATTTGCTGAGTAGTTTCTTGCTGTATTTCCTTCAATCTGTTTTGAATGATTTCCAGCCGTAGTAAAATTCTAGTTTCTTCGCTTTTCAACCGGCTTCTTTCTTTTTCAAAGAGGTACAATTTAATGAAATCTGAATCCTCCTTGTTGGAAACACTAGATTTGACAACGTTTTGCATTGATTTAATGCTCTGAAGTCCTTTAATTGCGCTTGAAATTGGCATAATATTTTGAATTTATAAATGACTATTTTTATGATATCATGTAAATTGTTCGATTAATTCATTAACAATTAACTTCACTCTTTCCTGATTGGTTTTTGAGCCAATACGGCTGGTTTCCGAAGTAAGAATATCCTGACAAATTATTCTGAATACCTCTTTAGATTCCGATGGGGTTGTATTTAACGTTGCCATCGTTTTTGCAATCATAATAGAAGCACGAATGGTCGGGTCAAATTCGGTTTTTCCGGATTCCCGCAAGCCGCGTACAATTCGAACAATTATTTCTGTATCTGCAAGAGACAGCTCAGATTTTGCCATGGTTATCCGCAACTCGGTTTCATAATCGAAATGATCGAGATCCATGGTTACCATTCTGTCACGAAGGGCATCTTGAGTGCGGTTAACGCCGGCATATTCTTCAGGGTTTGACGTAAAGATTGCGCGGAATTCGGGGTGTACCTTCATGTAGTAATCTTCTTCCTTTGCTGCCGATGTACTCAACATTCTCTCCTGCAGGATAGGCAGGAGGATATTATTTGCTTCCGGACGCGACCGCGTGAATTCATCATAAATAAGGGTAAACCCGTTTTTAACGGCAATGGTCAAACGGTTGTTTACCCATGTTTTTGACAAATCCTCCTCATATTTATGAACCGTATGGATAAATTTATCGTCAAGTTTTTTGTATTTGTAACCCTGCTCACTACCGATGAGATCGGATGTTTTGTACTCGGCATCGCCATGAATAATGACCACCGGCCTGCCTATTTTACTTGCGAGGTGCATGGCCACTGTGGTTTTTCCTGTCCCTGATGGCCCCCTGAAATGTACCGGAAAACCTGCTTTAATATATGTCAGGCCACGAGAAGTAATGTCTCTGACATAATCTGTTTCCACAAAATTTGACATTGGCTTCAGCTCAAGTACTGTATTCATTTCATTATTGTTACTCATGTTTTTTCCCCTTTATAAAATTACTAATTAAAATCGTGACCGGGTAATTGATCAACTGTGCTTTTCCAGATGTTCCTTGCCTCTTCAATATCCTTTATAATCTGTTCCTTTGCAAGCAAAAAGGCTTCTTTCCTGGCTTTATGCCTGTTTAACGCTTCTTGTCTTTTCAACAAACTCTTCCTGATATTGTTTCCTACATTATTCATCCGTCACTGCTCACTATTCACTAATTAAATCCCTTGCCTCCACAACGCGTACATGGCAGTTTATCGCTAGATTTTCCCGTCCCTTTGCATTGCGTACATTTTGTTTCGCTTTCGATGTGATTGTAACCCGTACCTCCACAAACAATACACGTAACCCTTGCTCCAAGAGGGTTTTTACCTGTTCCGCTACAAAAAACACAAACTTTTAATGGCTCCTCAATTTCAACCTGGCTCGTACCTTCACAAACTAAACAATCTGAGGTCGAAGAGAGCAGATCGAAGGGATCTTTTCCTGTTCCATTACAAAATGCACAACTGAGTATTTTTGTCATGGCCTACGTAAGATTTTGAATTAAAAATTGTGGAGTCGAAGCAACAATACAGGTCGAAGTAACAAGCCGTTTCAACTCAACTCGGTTCCCGGATTTTATTTTAACGGAAAGTAAATATTATCAATTTTTTGAACTTTCCCTGAATTCAGTAAATTTTTGGCAATAAACCCTAACTTCATCCTGGTTTCGCCCAGCGGTTTTTCCATTTCCGAGATTTTCACACCTTTGGGGTGTTTGTTGATAAAATCCAGTATCTTTTCTTCCAAAGTCGTTGGAGCTACCGGTTCAGGTTTTACTTTAACAGCAGGAGTTTCCATAACTTTTTCTTTTGGTTCGGCTTTAACCGGAACTTCCATGACTTTTTCGACTGGGGTTTCTTTTTTTGAATCTATTTTTTCAACTTTCTTTACTCCTTCAACAGGCGCTTCCTTTTTTGCCTCTTTCTTTACTACTTCCTTGGGCGATGTATCAATGCCTTTTTTCCTTAATTGAGCAATAGTGTCCTGCATCTTTTTCCACTCAGCCGAGGCCTGACTTCTGTCTTGTGAAAGATCACCAAGCATTCCTGCAGTTGCTTTTTGGGTATCCCTAACTTCTTTACGAATTCCTTGGATTGCTGTATGAATTCCGTTCATAACTGACTTGTAATCCTTAACCCGTTCTGCTTCGCTTTTAGCAAGATCCTTTTGGCTTGTGGCGAGGTCTTTTCTCATTTGGTCCGCCATTTGATTATTTTCTCTGCCGATTTCCGCTAATCTGTTTTGAAATCCCAAAAGCAACGATTTAGTATATTCAAGCCGTTCTGCAAGATTTTTACTTAGATCGCCTCTAAGCTCAACTGACATTTCCAAATGCTCCTTCTCAAACTTTTCAAGCATGTCGTTGGTGTTTTTTAAGATGCTAAAAACTTCGTCGTTGATGCTCTTCAAATCGGCGTGGATATTTTTCATGAGGGAATCAAATTCTTCAATTCTGGTTTTCTCATCCTGCATTCTGATTTTCTCGTTTTGTTCTCTGTCATTTCTGCCTTTAGCAAAGAATTTATCTAACTCGACGGCCATTTTTGCCCTGTTTTCATTAAATTCATTTAACAAGCCAAATGTTGATGTTTGAATTAAAAGTACTTCTTTTTGAATGGTCGATATGGTGGAATGGATACCATCCATTAAACCTTTGAATGTACTTAACCGGTCTTCTTCCCCTTTTGCAAGGCCTTTTCTTAAGGCCGTAGCGTTAGAATTTAGGATAGCCGCCATTTCCTGATGATTCTTACGGAAGCCATCAAGCGTTTTTTGAACTTCGTTAACAAGTTCAACATTGCTTTTAGCGCGTTCCTCAGTTTCTTTAATCCGTTGTTTGAATGAAGCAAGAATCTCCTCGCTCAAATTTTGCATTTCAGATGTTAGTCCCATTTTATTGTCTCCTAATTTTTGAATGAATTTCTGCACTTATTTGATTTATAACTTTTTTAATATCTTTCACTTGAATTTGATCGTCTTTTTCAAGAAGTTTTTCTAAGGATTCCATCATTTTGTGGTGTAGGTGCTGAAAATCCAAGAACGTTTTCATTACCGTTTCCTTTCTAAATTCCTGTTGTTCGGAAATCTCAGAAAGTTGTTCCTTAATGATTGTAATTTTTTCGTTCGCATCTTGCGTGTTGATATCTTTGATGCCCAACAGGCTATTCTTAAGCGATTGGGCAGTTATTTTCTGATCTTCGATAAATTTCAAAAACTGTTTTTCGGCTTCTTTTTCCTTTTCGTCAAGTTCGTCGAAAAGGTCTGCCATCATGGAATTGTAATCCTTTTTACGCAGAGAGCCATTTTTTGCCAGGGTCTCGCAAAGCCTGGAATTTAATTGGACCCTTTCCTTTTTGAGATCATTTAATGAATTATGGACATTGTCAAATAAGAAGTGGGATGATTCTGTAAGGTTTTCGGATGATTGGAAGGCAGTTTGAATTTTATGAATGCGGGTTTCATAGGAGGACAAAATGTTATCAAAAAAAACATCTATATTTAATTCAGGCGAGGTATTCATTTCGGTAGAGATTTGTTTTAATTTTTGCTCAGGAGAAAAGCTAATTCCTGGTAATCATGCTTTCATTATAGTGTGAAAGGATGCATTAACAAGAATCTGTGCTTAACTGCAAAATGCCTTAAGCGGCTTTAGCGGTCAAACCAATTGCTTCTGCGTACTTCAGGTATGTTTCTACAGAGGCAACAACTACTCTTGCTTCAATTGCAAGAAGTTCGATACCTACTAATGAAACTCTTACCCATGCATCAACTACGACACCTTTGTCGAGGATACGGTCAATCACCTCTACGAGGCTGGATGACCCAATGGTTTTTTCTACTGCCATTTTTTTAATCTCCTATAATTAATTTATAAAAACCGTACTTTGTATGAGGGACGGTTTTACCTCTTGTGCTATTGGGCTATTCCAATAGTGTGCCAGAAAGTATCGGGAGATAAACAATAGTCTGAATAGTCTTGCTAAATACCTCTATTAGAGCTACAAAAAAAATTAATTTATTTTTTAGGAAAAAAATTCTACAGTAACGATTCTAAAAAGGGATGGTAATATAATTGAAATAATCGCACAGATGTGCGAATTTGCTTCAAATTATTTTATTCCCAATAGCGGTTAAATTTTATTTTGTTCAAAGAACCCCTACGGGGGGATGTGTCGAATCGTGAAAAGAGATATTAGTATTTTTTATTTGGAAACGGATTGGGTTTTCATGAACAAGCAAGTTCCCCTCCGGTGGAGGGTGGAGGGGATTATCTCGGCATTGAATAAGAAATATGTTATAAAATTACGAATATTCATGAAAAATAACCAGCTAAGATTTACTTTTATCCTTCTTCTTTTTTTATGATGATATCGTATTTTTTCATTCTCCGGGTGAGGGCATCACGGGTTATCCCAAGCGCATCAGCCGCTGCCTGTTGATTGTATTTGGACCTTTTGAGCGCCTTTTGTATCAAATTTAGTTCATTCATTTTCAAATTGACTGAATCATCATGACCCTTTGGCGATGATATTTTTTGCGGTTCAACCGGAAAGTCTTTTATCCCAAGCAGGTTGCCTTTGCAAAGGATGACGGCTCTTTCGGCCATATTTCTCAATTCCCTGACATTTCCCGGAAAATCATATTTCATCAATACATCAAATACCACTTTGTCAATCTTAAGGTTCGGTTTATTGAATTTCGTTGCATAGATATCAACAAAATAGATCAACAAGGGTTTGATGTCTTCAGGGTGCTCCTTGAGGGCCGGAATATGAATATGCAGTGTATTGAGCCGGTGAAGCAGGTCGAGCCTGAATTTTTTTTCCTCCACCCTTTTATCAATATCATGGTTTGTGGCCGAAATGATCCGGAAGTCGGTGTAAATCTGGTTTGTATCACCCACTCTGGTAATCACCTTTTCTTCGGAGGCACGTAATATCTTCGCCTGTAGATTAAAAGGCATGTCGGCAATTTCATCAAGAAATAAGGTTCCCTGGTTGCTCAGTTCAAAGAAACCCATTTTATCGGCAATGGCACCGGTAAACGACCCTTTTTTATGACCAAAAAATTCGCTTTCCAAAAGTGATTCCGTAATAGCGCTGCTGTTTACGGCACAAAAAATATTGTCTTTCCTTTCGCTTGAATAGTGTATAATCCTGGCAATGTTTTCTTTACCTGTTCCACTTTCGCCGGTAATCAGCACATTGGCCCCGGGGTATTTTGCGGCTGTAATGGCTTGGTCGAATACATCCAGAATCTGAGGACTGACGCCAATAAACTGTCGGTCGATTTTTTCTTCGAGGGTTTTGGATATCAATGAATTCTTTTCTTCCATCTGCTTCAGCCTTCGTTGCATCTGAACATATTTTCGGGTACGCTCAATCGCGATCTGAATGTCGATATGCCTGAAAGGTTTTCGCAAATAATCGAACGCCCCAAGCCGCATGGCTTTAATCACCGTGTCCATATCGCCGTGAGCCGAAACGACAATGACTTCCATGGCGGGGAATTGGATTTTTACATCTTTTAAAATATCAAGGCCATTTACACCGGGCAACCGTACATCAAGGATGAGAAGGTCAATTTCATGATTGGTTAATATTTTTCGAGCTTCTTTCTCTGTATTTGCCTCATAAGCTTCAAAACCTGAATTCTGAAAAAATTCAAATAATTCTTCGGTAAATTGTTTTTCATCATCAAGGATCAGGATTTCAATTTTGTTTTGTTTTGCCATGTTCACTCTTTAATTTTGAATCGGTAAAATTATTTTAAATGTTGCTCCATTAAACATATTGCTCGTTATTCCCATTGTGCCATTCATTTCTTTTATTATCCGATATGAAATGGACAATCCAAGTCCGGTACCCTTTCCTGTATCCTTGGTTGTATAAAAAGGGAGCATGATATGATCAATATCTTCCTCGATAATGCCCGTACCATTATCGATTATTTCAATAATTAAGTGTTGGTCATCCTGAAATGATCTGACCTCAACGAACATATCAAAGTATGCTGACTGTTCGCTTTTCTTTTCAAGTAGCGCATCTTTGGCATTTGACAACAGGTTAAGGATAACCTGCTCAAATTCCAAGGTATTGCCAATGATTAAAGGAAGATTTTCTTCTAATTGCAGATTCAGGCTGATTGCGAGATGGTTGAAATGTTCCGATATCATCGTCACAGCGTTATTGATGCTTGAATTGATTTCAAAAGCTGTCAAAATATAATCGTCGCGGCTCCTCGAAAAAGCCCTGACGTGATCGATGATGCTCCTAATCCGGGTAATATTTTCAAAAATTTTATCTGATTTTTTCTTAAGGTAATCTTTTTCAATATTTTCTTCTTTGGCAGCCTCATACAAAACATTGTCCATAACAAGGGATATGGTATTTAATGGCTGGTTGATTTCGTGCGCAATACCGGAGGCCATTTCTCCCAGGCTGGACATACGGTCGGCATGGAACTGCTTTTTCTCCATTTCCTTGCGTTGGGAAATATCGCGGATGGTGACCATGTATGAAAATGGAACACCATTCTGATCCTGAATTAAAGTTGCGCTGACTTCACTTAAAAATAAAGATTGATCTTTCTTTCTAATTGTAATTTCAATATTTTGTGCAATCCCTTCGTTCATTGTCTTTTCAATTGTTTCCCGCATGATTTTTTTTTTCTTCAGACGGAATAAGTCTTAAGAAATGATCTGCAATCAGTTCGTTCCTATTATCGACCCCCAACAACTCAAGCCCGATTGCAGAAACCTCCGTGATGAATCCTTTCAGGTCGATTAAAATAATACCATCGGGCGAAGCATTTAACATTGTCCGGTATTTTTCCTCGCTCCTGCTCAGGGCAGCATTGGCGCGGATCAATTTAGCAGCAGACTTTTTCAGTAGCGTAGCATCCCTGATAATGATCTGTTTTTGATTGAAAAGGTCAAGAAATACACTTATTTTAGATAGTAGAATACGCCTATTAACTGGTTTAATGATATAATCGATTGCCCCGGAATCATACCCTTTGAACACTTCCGTTTCATCGAAATAGTTCGCCGTAAGAAAAATGATGGGCACCTTTGCCCCTGATCTTTTTTTATTTATCTTCAATGCCAGTTCATAGCCGTCCATTCCCGGCATTCGCACATCAATGATCGCCAATGCCAGATCAACCTCCCGGGTTTTCTCCAGGGCCTCAGTACCGGAAAGTGCCCGGATCAGGTTAACTTCGACTTTCCTGATGATGGACTCAAGTAAGGTCAGATTTATCTCTGTGTCATCAACAATGAGCAGGTTTGGTAAAGATTTCATAACGCTATCGTTTCATTTTTTCAATTTTCTCAACAACACCTTCTTGCTTAAAGGTTTGGTAATATAATCCTCACATTCGGCTTCCAACTCACTTCTTTTATTATATGGTGAAGGGAAATATGGTGTAGATTGTAACCAAATAGTGTGCAATATTTAGCATAATATTTTTCCAGAATTTGCCGGATAAAGATACACAATTTATTTTCTGTTTGCCGATTGGGTTTAAAGCAGTGTGCCTGGTAACGATTGGTAAGCCTTTCTATTGCGTAAATAATGCACAGTCTGGTTTGACTAACCATTTTATACTTGTTCAATCATCATTGCTAACATGCAGGCGAAAATGGGCTCTGGTGATTGTTATTTGAGTAATACCCCTTATGAACTTAGTTCAGCTTTGGCTCATTTTTAACCCATTTAATTAGGTTCGTTTGTGACTTGATCAAATCATCGATAATTTCTATTTATTTTTGATGCTTTTCTTGCTTATGATGATATTCTTTTTACCTTTGCAGCCCGTTTCAGAAGAGAATAGATAAAAACTACTGAAACAGACATAGTTAAGGGAACCTGATAAGGTAAAACGGTATAGGTTCAACGGCAAGGAAATTCTAAAGGGACTTCCGGGCTTCGTTTTACAATAACCCTCCTTATCAGCTGTCCTGAATTTTTTTTTGAAAAAGACATTTTCGAATAAAATAAATTGTACTTTTGCGCCTCCAAAAACAGAGGTTAAAAAGAACTAATAAAATTAGATATGCCGACTATACAACAGTTAGTAAGAAAAGGACGCACCAAACTAGTTGACAAAAGCAAGTCTCCTGCACTGGATTCTTGTCCTCAGCGTCGTGGCGTTTGTGTTAGGGTGTACACTACGACTCCTAAGAAACCTAACTCCGCCATGCGGAAGGTTGCCAGGGTTCGTTTGACTAATGGAAAAGAGGTGAATGCCTATATTCCTGGTGAAGGGCACAACCTACAGGAGCACTCAATTGTGATGATCCGTGGAGGACGTGTTAAAGACCTTCCGGGGGTGCGTTATCACATTATTCGCGGTGCTTTGGATACTTCGGGTGTTGAAGGTCGTACGCAGCGTCGATCGAAATATGGCACTAAACGTCCTAAGAAAAAGTAACAATTTAGCATAGCATTTAAGCTCAATATATAATGAGAAAAGCAAAACCTAAAAAAAGAATTATTCTTCCCGATCCTAAATTCAATGATGTATTGGTGACAAAGTTTGTCAACAACCTCATGATGCAGGGAAAGAAAAGCATTGCTTTTAAGATCTTTTATGATGCAATGGATATCGTTGCCTCGAAAATTGGTGAAGAGGAAAATGTAATGGATGTGTGGAAAAAAGGGCTGGCTAATGTTACTCCTGCCGTTGAAGTAAGGAGTCGACGTATTGGTGGTGCTACTTTCCAAATTCCTGCTGAAATACCGGCTGCACGTAAACAATCCATTGGGATGAAAAACCTGATTGGATTTTCGCGTAAGCGCCACGAAAAAACGATGGGTCAAAAGTTGGCCGGTGAAATCTTAGCCGCCTACAAAGAAGAAGGAGCTGCCTATAAAAAGAAGGAAGACACTCATCGTATGGCTGAAGCTAACAAGGCATTTTCACACTTTAGATTCTAATGTTGACCCAGTATACGAATTAAGAAATGGCAGCCGAAAATCAAAATAATAGTAAATTACGCTTCACCCGGAATATTGGGATTATGGCCCATATTGATGCTGGTAAAACAACAACTACCGAGCGTATTCTGTTTTATACAGGTAAGAATTACAAAATAGGTGAAGTTCACGAAGGTGCTGCTACTATGGACTGGATGGTGCAGGAGCAGGAGAGAGGTATTACCATTACTTCCGCTGCGACTACTGTTTTCTGGGACTTGGAAGGTAAGAAACATAAAATTAATATCATTGATACTCCTGGGCACGTTGATTTTACTGTAGAGGTAGAGCGTTCGCTGCGTGTATTGGATGGTGCTGTAGCTTTGTTCTGTGCTGTAGGTGGTGTGGAACCACAGTCCGAAACAGTATGGAGACAAGCCGATAAATATAAAGTGCCCCGCATTAGTTTCATCAATAAGATGGATCGTTCGGGTGCTGATTTTTATTCTGTTGTTGAACAAATTGGCGATCGCCTGGGCGCGAATCCTGTTCCGATTCAGATACCTATTGGTGCTGAAGAAGACTTTCTGGGTGTTGTCGATTTGGTAAAAAATAAGGCTTTTGTTTGGGACGATTCAACCCAGGGAACCAAAATTGTCGAAATTCCTATTCCTGATGATTTAAAGGAAGAGGCTTACAACCAACGAATGAAGTTGATTGAAGGCATTGCTGAGGAAAGCGATGAATTATTGGAGAAATTTATGGATGACCCGGATTCGATCAGTGAAGCCGAAATGATTAAGGTGATTAGGAGAGCTACTCTTGACATGCGTATCACGCCGGTAATGTGCGGATCTGCATTTAAGAATAAGGGTGTACAAATGCTGCTAAATGCCATTATCGAATTTCTTCCCAGTCCCTTAGATATTGATCCTATAGTTGCGATTAATCCTAAAACGGAGAAAGAAGAAGTAAGAAATCCTGATCCCGGCGATCATTTTTCAGCTCTTGCGTTTAAAATTGCAACAGATCCATTTGTTGGCCGTTTGTGCTTCTTCCGTGTCTATTCGGGAACCCTAACTGCCGGCTCTTATGTTTATAACGTAAATACCGGTAAAAAGGAACGTATTAGCCGTATCATGCAAATGCATGCCAATAAACAAAACCCGCTCGATAAAATTGAAGCTGGAGATATAGGTGCTGCTGTTGGTTTTAAAACCATTCGTACAGGCGATACGCTGACCGACGAAAAGCATCCAATTACACTGGAGTCCATGTCGTTTCCTGATCCTGTTATTAGTATTTCTATTGAGCCTAAAACTCAAGGTGATATGGATCGTATGGGTGCTGCATTGGCTAAATTGGCTGAGGAAGATCCTACTTTTAAAGTGCGTTCTGATAAAGATTCCGGTCAGACAATTATTTCAGGTATGGGTGAACTGCATCTGGATATCCTGGTCGACCGTTTGAAAAGAGAGTTTAGGGTTGAGTGCAACGAAGGTCAACCAGAGGTTGCTTATAAAGAAGCCATTACTTCTACTGTTACTTATCGTGAAGTATATAAGAAACAAACCGGTGGCCGTGGTAAATTTGCAGATATACAATTTGAGATCGGCCCTGCCATAGGAGATGAATTGGGATTGGAATTTGTGGATGACGTAAGAGGTGGAAATATTCCTAAAGAATTTATTCCTTCAGTAAAGAAGGGCTTCGAGCTGGCCATGAAAAATGGTGTGCTGGCCGGTTATCCCTTAGAAAGTATGCGTGTTCGTTTGTTCGACGGTAGTTTTCATCCGGTTGATTCCGATCAGTTGTCCTTTGAATTAGCTGCCAAGGTTGGCTTCAAAAGTGCATCTCGTAAAGCCGCTACCGTTATACTGGAGCCCATTATGAAGCTTGAAGTAGTTACGCCTGATGATTATATAGGTGATGTTACAGGGGATTTAAATAGGCGTCGTGCCATTTTGGAAGATATTAACGCGAAAGTTGGATTTCAGGTGGTAAAAGCCAAGGTGCCTTTGTCGGAGATGTTTGGGTATGTAACTACCCTCAGAACATTAAGTTCGGGACGTGCTACCTCAACCATGGAATTCCATAGTTATCAGCAAACCCCTGCCAGCATAGCTGAAGCGGTGATAAATAAAGTAAAAGGTATTGTTTAGTTAAAACTTTATATAAAGTGAGCCAAAGAATCAGAATAAAACTAAAATCTTACGATCATAACTTGGTAGATAAATCTGCTGAGAAGATTGTAAAGACGGTAAAGTCGACCGGAGCCGTGGTAAGCGGTCCTATTCCTTTACCTACTCATAAGAAAGTGTATACTGTGAACCGTTCCACTTTTGTGAACAAAAAAGCTCGTGAGCAGTTTGAGTTGAGTACTTACAAAAGGTTGATGGATGTATATAACTCAACCTCAAAAACAATCGATGCGCTTATGAAACTGGAACTTCCCAGTGGTGTAGAGGTTGAGATCAAAGTTTGATAAACGTTAAGGCTTAAAGAATAAAGCGATGTCAGGAATAATTGGAAAAAAAATCGGAATGACCAGTATATATGACGAGAATGGGAAAAATATTCCCTGTACCGTTATAGAGGCTGGCCCGTGTGTGGTGACGCAAGTGCGCACCATGGATAATGACGGGTATTCAGCCATTCAGCTGGCCTTTGATGAGAAGAATGAAAAACATGTCAACAAGCCGCTGAAAGGACATTTTGCTAAAGCAAACACAACGCCTAAAAAGATTACAATTGAATTCACCCGTTTTGAGGAGAGGAAACAGCATGGCGATATAGTTACGGTTGATGTTTTTAAAGAAGGTGAATTTGTGGATGTTGTTGGAACTTCAAAAGGTAAGGGTTTTCAGGGTGTGGTGAAGCGTTATAACTTTCGTGGTGTAAATGATGCAACACACGGACAACATAACCGTTTGAGGGCTCCAGGTTCCTTGGGTGCTTCTTCTTACCCTTCAAGGGTGTTCAAAGGAATGCGTATGGCTGGTCGCATGGGCGGCAACCGAGTAAAAATGATCAACCTGAAGGTAATGAAAATCATTCCTGAGAAAAATGTAATAGTGGTAAAAGGGGCCGTAGCCGGACCTAATAATTCATATGTAATTCTTGAAAGATGGAGTTAGCAGTAGTTAAGATAAACGGAGAAGACAGCGGTCGCAAAGCGATGCTTGGAGATTCCATCTTTGGAATTGAGCCTAATGATCACGCTATTTATCTGGATGTAAAGCAAATTTTGGCCAATAAACGTCAAGGTACGCATGATTCCAGGGAACGAAGTGATGTGGTTGGTAGTACCAGAAAGATCAAGAAACAAAAGGGTACCGGTACTGCTCGTGCAGGAGATATAAAGAATCCGCTGTTCCGCGGTGGAGGTCGTGTTTTTGGACCACATCCTCGCGAATACAATAGCAAACTAAATAAAAAGGTTAAACAGCTGGCCAGAAGATCGGCATTGACCTATAAAGCCATAGATAATGAGATTTTGGTGGTTGAGGATTTTAAACTCCCTACAGCAAAAACTAAAGAGTATGCTCAAATTCTTGATGGTTTGAAACTTGATAACAGAAAAACATTATTGGTAGTTAATGAGGCGGATGAGAATTTGTATCTCGCCGCAAGGAATATTCCTAATGCAAAAATTCTTAGGGCTGAGTCTTTGAACACATACGAGATTCTTAATGCTAAGGTGCTTGTATTTATGGAAAGTGCTGTTAAGGCTACTGAAGAAGTGTTTTCAAAATAATAAATCCGAATACGATGGGTGTAATATTTAAACCGGTAATTACAGAAAAGATGACTGCCAAAGGGACTAGTCTCAACCAATTTGGTTTTATTGTTGACAAAAGAGCCAACAAGATCCAAATTAAAACAGAGGTTGAAGATTTGTACGATGTACAGGTGGTTTCTGTAAATACCATGAACTATTCCGGCAAAAGTAAGACTCGAAATACGAAGTCTGGAATGATATCTGGCAGGACCAATGCCTTTAAAAAGGCAATAATTACCCTCGCCGAAGGAGAAACGATTGATTTTTTTAGCAATATCTAAAAGACATGGCTCTAAAGAAATATAAACCGACAACACCAGGTCAGCGCTTTAAAATTATAAGTGCTTTCGATGACATTACCGCTTCCAAGCCTGAAAAAAGCTTGCTGGCCAAGAAGAAGAGTTCTGGTGGTAGAAATAGTGAAGGAAGAATGACTGTACGCAACATTGGTGGCGGTCATAAACAGAAATACAGAATTATCGACTTCAAACGTGATAAAGAAGGTGTTCCTGGCATTGTTAAGACCATTGAGTATGATCCAAACCGGACTGCTCGTATCGCTTTGGTAAACTATGCTGATGGTGAAAAACGCTATATCATTGCTCCTCACGGATTGCAAGTTGATCAGGAAGTTAGTGCTGGCAAAGGGGTTGCTCCTGAAATAGGTAATGCCATGTATTTAAGCGAAATCCCTTTTGGTACGGTGATTCATAATATAGAGTTGCGTCCGGGGCAGGGAGCTAAAATGGCCAGGAGTGCTGGTTCGTATGCTCAGCTGATGACACGAGAAGGAAAATTTGCGATCATTAAGATGCCTTCGGGAGAAACAAGAATGATCCTGCTCACCTGTAAAGCTACTGTAGGAATGGTGTCCAACGGAGATCATCAGTTGGAAAAATCTGGAAAAGCTGGTCGTAGCCGCTGGTTAGGACGTCGTCCCCGAGTACGTGGTGTTGCCATGAACCCTGTTGATCACCCGATGGGTGGTGGAGAAGGCCGTTCATCTGGAGGACATCCGCGCTCACGTAAAGGTATACCTGCTAAAGGTTTTAAAACTAGGGCCAAGAAAAAGGCTTCGAGTAGATATATTATTGAAAAAAGAAAGTAGTCAAAGCTGATTTAAACAGATATCAATATGAGCCGTTCATTAAAAAAAGGACCATACATACATTTTAAGCTTGAGAAGAAAGTGATGACCAACGTAGATTTGGGGAAAAAGACTGTGATCAAAACCTGGTCACGTGCATCTATGATTTCTCCTGATTTTGTTGGGCAGACAATTGCCGTACACAATGGAAATAAATTTATTCCTGTCTATGTTACAGAGAATATGGTTGGGCACAAACTTGGTGAATTTGCACCTACGCGAGTCTTCAGGGGTCATGCTGGTAAAAAAGATAAAGGAAGAAAATAAAGCTCAAAACAATGGGATCTAGAAAACATAACAGTGCTGAAAAGCGTAAAGAAGAGCGTAAGACACAATACATTGCACGCTTGCGTAATGTCCCCACCTCACCGCGCAAAATGCGTTTGGTAGCTGATTTGGTAAGGGGTATGGATGCAGACCATGCTTTGAACGTTTTACAACACACTCAAAAAGAAGCTGCCCCTCGCGTATACCAACTATTGCGCTCAGCCATTGCGAACTGGGAAGTGAAAAATGAAGGTGCTCGTATTGAAGACAACAAGCTGTACATTAAGCTAATTTCGGTGGATAGTGGTCGTATGTTGAAGCGTGTTCAGCCGGCTCCTCAAGGACGTGCTCATCGTATCCGTAAACGATCAAATCATGTAACCTTGGTTCTTGGAAATCGTGTGGAAGAAATGAAGGCACTGGAACCGAAAGCGGAAGTAACAACTAGTAACGAATAATTTAATATCTTTAACAATATAGATTAATGGGACAAAAAACTAATCCAATAGGACTCAGATTAGGAATCATCAAAGGATGGGACTCATACTGGTTTGGTGGAAAAAACTTCTCGGAAAAACTCGTTGAAGATGACGCTATCCGCAAATACCTCAATGCACGTCTTGCCAAAGCCGGTATATCTAAAATAATGATCCAAAGGACTTTAAAAATGGTGACTGTTACTGTCTTCACTGCTCGTCCTGGTATCATTATCGGTAAAGGTGGATCAGAGGTTGATAAATTGAAGGAAGAGTTAAAGAAACTCACCAAAAAAGAAGTTCAAATCAATATTTCTGAAATCAGACGTCCTGAGTTGGATGCCCGTATTGTTGCCAATAATATCGCTCGACAAATTGAAGGAAGGGTTTCTTTCCGTCGCGCCATTAAAACAGCTATTGCATCTAGTATTCGTTTAGGAGCTGAAGGGATTAAAGTAAATATTGCAGGTCGTGTAGGTGGTGCCGAAATGGCTCGTAGCGAAATGTATAAAGAAGGCCGTATCCCTTTGCACACATTACGTGCAGATATAGACTATGCGTTGGTTGAAGCGCATACCACCTATGGACGTATCGGCATTAAGGTTTGGATTTTCAAGGGTGAAATCTATGGTAAACCTGATTTGGTTGAAATTGAAGAGAAAAGCAGCCCTCGCGGAAAAGGTGGACGTGGTTCGGCTCGCGGAGGAGCAGCTCAACACCCAAGAAGAAGAAGATAACAGCAGTGATAATATTTTAAAGGGAAAAAGAAAATGTTACAACCTAAGAGAACTAAATATAGGAAACAGCAAAAAGGCCGTATGAAAGGGATGGCTCAGCGAGGTGCTGAGTTGGCTTTCGGCTCTTTTGGAATCAAAACCATGGAGCAAGCTTGGCTGACAGGTCGCCAGATTGAAGCTGCCCGTCAGGCTGTTACCCGTTATATGAAACGTGAAGGTCAGATTTGGATCCGGATATTTCCCGACAAGCCGGTAACCAAGAAACCTGCAGAGGTTCGTATGGGAAAAGGAAAAGGTGCTCCTGAACTATTTGTGGCACGTATTACTCCCGGCAGGATTTTGTTTGAGGCCGAAGGCGTTCCTTTGCATATTGCAAAAGAAGCCATGCGATTGGCTGCTCAAAAATTGCCTGTGAAAACTAAATTTATTGTTAGACGCGACTACGTAGAAAATTAATAGACGATGAAACAGGAAGTTGTAAAAGAAATGAGTACAGCCGATATCTTGGACCGGTTAGTTGAAGAAGATAAACATTTAACCCGTTTAAAACTTAATCACGCTGTATCACCTTTGGAAAACCCTCATAAGATCAGTGATAGCAAGAAAACCATTGCTCGCATGCAAACCGAACTGAGGAAGAGAGAATTAGATGAACTAAACAATAAGTAATCAGTACAATGGAAAAGAGAAATCTTAGAAAAGAACGAATTGGTCTGGTCGTCAGCAATAAAATGGACAAATCGATAGCAGTTAAAATCGAGCGTCAATTCAGACATCCCGTGTACGGAAAGTTCATTAAAAAGGCTAATAAATTTATTGCCCATGATGAAAACAACGAATGCAATATCGGTGATACCGTACGCATTATGGAAACCCGTCCACTGAGCAAGAATAAGAATTGGAGACTAGTAGAAATCATTGAAAGAGCTAAATAACCATGGTACAACAAGAATCTAGACTTGCTGTTGCTGATAACAGCGGAGCAAAAGAGGTACTGGTAATTAGGGTGCTTGGCGGAACAAAGAAGAGGTATGCCAGAGTGGGCGACCAGATCGTTGTGACTGTTAAAAATGCTGTTCCCTCCGGTACCATTAAAAAGGGTGCTGTTGCGAAGGCAGTGGTAGTAAGAACAAGAAAAGAAGTCAGAAGAAACGATGGTACCTATATCCGTTTCGATGATAATGCTTGCGTTCTGCTGAACACTACAGGTGAAATGATGGGAACCCGTATTTTCGGGCCTGTGGCAAGGGAACTGCGTGAAAAACAATACATGAAAATTGTATCACTGGCACCCGAGGTGCTTTAATATCTGAAAGAAAGAAGTTATGGCAAAGTTGCATATAAAAAAGGGTGATAATGTGATGGTTATCGCAGGAAATGATAAGGGAGTTACCGGAAAGGTACTCGAAGTCATTGCCGATAAAAATAGAGCCATCGTCGAAGGTGCGAACATGATGTCGAAACACACCAAACCCAGTGCGGATTATCCCAATGGAGGCATTATTAAAAAGGAAGCTTCCATTAACCTTTCAAACCTCAAAGTTATCGATGGGGCTGGAAATCCTACACGTGTTGGACGCAGACCCGACGAGAAAACAGGTAAATCAGTACGTTACTCTAAAAAATCAGGGGAGGTAATTAAATAATGGAATATCAACCTAGATTAAGAAAACAATACGAGGAGGAAATTGTTCCTGCATTAATCAAGAAATTTGGTTATAAATCGAAAATGCAGGTTCCCCGTTTGATGAAAATTGCTATTAACCAGGGAATTGGTGCTGCACTAGCCGACAAGAAACTTATTGATGCCGGTCTTGCTGAAATGACTTCCATTACTGGTCAGAAAGCGGTGCCCACTATTTCTAAGCGTGACGTGTCAAACTTTAAACTCAGAAAAGGCAGTGCCATCGGAGTGAGGGTGACATTACGTAGCGATAAAATGTACGAATTCGCTGATAAATTAGTAGCCGTAGCGTTACCACGTGTTCGCGACTTCAAAGGAATTAATGATAAGGGATTTGATGGTCATGGTAACTATACTTTTGGAATACCTGAACAAATCATATTTCCCGAAATCGACATAGATAAAGTAAGCCGGATAAATGGTATGGATATCACTTTGGTGACTTCCGCTAGAACTGATGAAGAAGCATTTGCTTTGTTGAAGGAATTCGGATTACCTTTTAAAAATCAAAAAAACAAGTAAGCATGGCAAAAGAGTCGATGAAAGCGCGTGAGCGCAAAAGACAAAAGCTGGTTGAAAAATACGCTGAGAAACGTGCCGCTTTAAAAGCTGCCGGTGATTCCGTAGGTTTACAAAAATTACCTAAGAATTCTTCCCCTGTTCGTTTGCACAATCGTTGTCAGCTTAGTGGGAGGCCCAAAGGTTATATGAGACAATTTGGGGTTTCGCGTATCAATTTTAGGGAAATGGCCCTTAACGGCTTGATTCCCGGAATAAAAAAAGCCAGTTGGTAATTTTTTAAAAAATAAGTCAAGATGAATACCGATCCAATAGCAGACTATTTGACGCGAATCAGGAACGCAGTAGCAGCCAAGCATAGAATGCTGGAAATTCCTGCTTCAAACCTGAAGAAGGACCTTACCAAAATCCTCTTTGAAAAAGGATATATTTTGAACTATAAGTTTGACGATGAAAAAGATTTTGGAACGATTATGATCGCTCTTAAATATCATCCGATTACAAAAATGCCTGCCATCAACAGCATTAAACGAATTTCTACACCCGGTTTGAGAAAATATGTGGGTGCTGATGAATTGCCTCGCGTCATGAATGGTCTTGGAATAGCCATTTTATCCACCTCCAAAGGTGTGATTAGTGATAAAGAAGCCCGGACACTTAAAGTGGGTGGCGAAGTTATTTGTTACGTAAGTTAATACAGGAGAGAGACCAATGTCACGAATAGGAAAATTACCCATAGCAGTTCCCCAAGGTGTTGAAGTTAGCATCAGCAATAACAACATCGTTACAATAAAAGGTAAGTTGGGAGAGTTGAAACAGGCCATTGACCCGGCTATTACTGTCAGCCACGAAGAGGGACAAATCGTTCTCGAACGTGCCAGCGAGAGCAAAGATCATAAATCGAAACATGGGCTTTATCGTTCGTTGCTCAATAATATGGTTATTGGAGTGAGCGAAGGATTTACCTCTGTTCAGGAACTGGTAGGTGTCGGTTATAAAGCTGATAATAACGGCCAAATACTTGAGCTTTCGTTGGGATATTCTCACCACATTTATATGGAACTTCCCAAAGAAGTGAGTATAGAAACGGTGACTCAGAGAGGAAAAAATCCGCTGATTAAGTTAGCTTCTGCCGATAAACAGTTACTTGGACAAGTTGCTGCAAAAATCCGTTCTTTACGTAAACCTGAACCTTATAAAGGAAAAGGCATCAAATTCCAGGGTGAGGAACTCAGGAAGAAAGCCGGTAAATCAGCTGAGAAAAAATAATAGCGTAACATTATTAAACTGAAAAAACCATTAAAGAAATGGGAATCAAGAATAAAAAAGTATATCGCCGTAACAGGATTAAAATGCGGATCAGGAAGTCCGTTAACGGTACTGCCGCACGTCCTCGTATGAGCGTATTTAGAAGCAATAAACAGATCTATGTTCAGTTGATTGATGATTTGGCTCAAAAGACACTGGTTTCTGTTTCCTCAAGTGACAAAGTCTTCGGTGAGGAAAAATTGACTAAAATTGAACAAGCTAAAAGAGTAGGTAAAGCTATTGCTGAGCGTGCTTTAGCTGCCGGTATCAAAAACGTTGTTTTCGATAGAAATGGATATTTGTACCATGGTAGAGTAAAATCACTTGCTGAGGCTGCCAGAGAAGAGGGACTTAAACTTTAAGAAATTATGTCAAACGCAAACGTAAAAAAGATTAAATCCAGCGAAATCGAATTCAAAGACAGGCTGGTTAGTATCCAAAGAGTAACTAAAGTTACTAAAGGAGGTAGGACTTTTAGCTTTTCAGCCGTAGTGGTTGTAGGCAACGAAAACGGAGTTGTAGGCTATGGCCTCGGAAAAGCAAAGGAAGTAACTGCCGCCATTGCAAAAGGTATTGATGATGCGAAAAAACATTTGGTAAAAGTCCCCGTATTGAGGGGAACAGTACCTCACGAACAAACCGGTAAATATAGTGGAGCCCGCGTTTTTATCAAACCGGCTGCCCCTGGTGCTGGCGTTATTGCAGGTGGTGCTATGCGTGCTGTTCTTGAAAGTGTTGGTGTTAAAGATGTGTTGGCCAAATCGAAAGGTTCATCCAATCCTCACTCTGTAGTGAAAGCTACCATTAATGCTTTAAGTCAAATGCGCGATCCTTATGCAGTTGCTCAGGCTCGTGGTGTGGAATTAGATACTGTTTTTAACGGATAGGAGCAAAGAGAAATGAAAAAGTTGAGAATTAGACAAGTGAGAAGTGCCATCAACAGGCCTATTCGTCAGAAAAGAACACTCGTTGCCCTCGGGTTAACGAAACTCAATAGACCCAAAGAGGTGGAAGCAAGCCCACAAGTATTGGGAATGATTGAAAAGGTGAAACATTTATTGAAGGTTGAAGAAATTTAAAATAGAACAATACAATGGATTTAAGCAATCTTAAACCGGCTAAAGGTTCTGTAAAGAACAAGAAAAGGATTGGCAGAGGCCAAGGTTCAGGTCGTGGTGGAACAGCTACCAAAGGACATAAAGGGGCTCAGTCGAGATCCGGATATAAACGGAAAAGTGGTTTTGAAGGTGGACAAATGCCTTTGTTCCGCCGTGTACCTAAATTCGGCTTTAAAAATATTAACCGCAAGGAATATCAGGGAGTGAACATTGATTCTCTTCAGCAGTTAGCGGATGATAAAAAAATCACAGTAATTGATCAAAACGTTTTGATTGAAAACGGCTTGGTATCAAAGAATGATTTGGTTAAAATTTTGGGAAGAGGAGAACTGAAAGCTAAGCTGGAAGTTAGTGCTCACGCCTTCACCAAAACAGCCAAAGAGGCCATTGAAGCTCAAGGGGGTATAGCCACTTTAATTTAATAGCGGATGAAAAAATTTATCGAAACCATAAGGAATATATTTAAAATTGAAGAGCTGAGGAAGCGCATTGTCTACACGCTGGGAATCATTTTGATTTACCGTCTTGGGTCGTATGTGGTTCTTCCCGGAGTTGATCCTAATATGCTTACTAACCTCCAAAATCAGGGCAGTTCTGGTTTGATGGGTCTGTTAAACATGTTTTCGGGCGGTGCTTTCTCCCATGCTTCTATTTTTGCTCTGGGTATTATGCCCTATATTTCTGCTTCGATTGTTATCCAACTGTTGGGTATGGCTATTCCTTATTTCCAACGTCTACAACGTGAAGGCGAAAGTGGAAGTAGAAAAATTAATCAAATTACCCGTTATTTAACTGTCGCTATTGTGGCATTTCAGGCTCCTGCCTATATCGCCAATTTGGTTTCTCAGGTTCCTGCAGAAGCGATCACTCCTTTCAGCGCCGCTATTAGCAGACCACCTTTGTTTTTCTGGGTGTCTTCGACACTTATCCTGATATCAGGAACTTTGTTTGTGATGTGGCTGGGTGAAAAGATCACTGATAAAGGGGTTGGAAACGGTATTTCTCTCATCATTATGATTGGTATTATCGCTCGTTTACCCGGGGCATTGTTTCAGGAATTTGTATCAAGAATTGTTGAGGTAAACGGAGGGATGGTTTATTTCCTTATAGAGCTTGTCGTACTGGTGTTCGTAATTCTGTTCACCATACTCCTGGTGCAGGGGACTCGAAAAGTTCCGGTACAATATGCAAAACGTATTGTTGGAAATAAACAATACGGTGGTGTACGACAATATTTACCCCTGAAAGTGAATGCTGCGGGTGTTATGCCTATCATTTTTGCACAGGCGATTATGTTTTTACCTCTAACGCTTGTTGGCTTTGCCAATAACTCAGCACTTAGTGGATTTGCCGCTGCTTTTACCGACTTTAATGGTTTATGGTATAATTTGACCTTTTTTATTCTGATTATAGTGTTTACTTATTTTTATACTGCAATTACAATTAACCCTAGCCAAATGGCTGAGGACTTAAAGAAAAATGGTGGTTTTATTCCCGGTGTTAAACCAGGACGTCAAACCTCGGAGTATCTTGATAATATTTTGTCAAGAATTACACTTCCAGGATCCATTTTTCTTGGTGTTATTGCAATTTTGCCTTTATTTGCAAGGTTAATAGGTGTCAATAGTAGTTTTGCTTCCTTTTATGGTGGTACTTCTCTGTTGATTTTGGTTGGTGTTGTGTTGGATACCTTGCAACAAATTGAAAGTTATTTATTAATGCGTCACTATGATGGTCTTACCAAATCGGGTAGAATAAAAGGCAGACCATCCGCATTTGGTGGAATGTAATCGCTTTTCTGATGATTCAGTTTAAAACAGACGAAGAGATAGAATTACAAAGACAGAGTTCTTTACTTGTTGGAAAAACCTTAGCTGAAGTTGCTAAGCACATAAAGCCTGGTGTTAAAACCATTGAGTTGGATCGTATCGCAGAGGAGTTTATCAAAGATAATGGTGCGGTTCCCGGTTTTAAAGGGTATGGTGGATTTCCTGCCACATTGTGTATCTCGGTGAATGAAGTCGTTGTTCATGGAATTCCTGGTGATACTGAATTGAAAGATGGAGACATCGTTTCGGTGGATTGTGGGACTATTCTGAATGGATTTTATGGCGATTCTGCATATACTTTTCCTGTTGGAGAAGTTGCTGAAGAAGTACTTCTGCTGCTGGAACGGACTAAACTATCCCTTTATAAGGGTATCGAGCAGGCCGTTGCCGGGAAAAGGGTTCATGATATTGGCTATGCTATTCAGTCTTATGTTGAAGGCTTTGGCTACTCTGTAGTAAGAGAGCTAGTGGGTCATGGCGTTGGAAGGAATTTGCATGAAGATCCGGAGGTGCCCAATTATGGTCGCAGAGGAACCGGCATTAAGTTAAAAGAGGGAATGTGTATTGCCATAGAGCCCATGATTAATCTGGGTGAAAAGGAAGTGTTCCAGGAAGACGACGGATGGTCAATTCGTACGATGGATAGGAAACCTTCGGCACACTTTGAGCATGATGTGGCCATACGACGTGGGAAAGCCGACATTTTGTCTAGTTTTGAAGAAATTGAAAAAGTATTAAGTAATAGATAGTCATTTTTATGGCAAAACAACAGTCAATAGAACAAGACGGTACGGTTATTGAGTCGCTGGGAAATGCAATGTTTCGTGTGGAATTGGAGAATGGTCATATCCTTACGGCACACATATCTGGAAAAATGCGGATGCATTATATTAAAATTTTGCCTGGCGACAGGGTGAAGCTCGAAATGTCGCCTTATGATTTAACCAAAGGAAGAATAACATTTAGATACAAATAGCTGAATAATGAAAATACGCGCATCAATTAAAAAAAGAACTCCTGAGGACAAGCTCGTACGTCGAAAAGGGAGATTGTACATTATTAACAAGAAAAATCCAAAGTACAAACAAAGACAAGGTTAATCACTTGTTTAAACAATAAAATTGTGAATTATGGCAAGAATTGCTGGAGTTGATATTCCCCAAAATAAAAGAGGTGAAATTGCTTTGACCTACATTTTTGGAATTGGGAGGAGCACTGCTCAGAAAATTTTATCCGAGGCTGGTATTGATAGGGATAAAAAAGTTACTGATTGGGACGATGATGAACAAAATAGGGTTCGTACCATTATTGGCGACAATTATAAGGTGGAAGGTGGACTTCGGTCAGAGATTCAAATGAACATCAAGCGATTGATGGATATTGGAACCTATCGTGGAATCCGGCATCGTATCGGTCTGCCATTGCGCGGTCAGAATACTAAAAATAATGCACGTACCCGTAAGGGCCGTAAGAAAACAGTTGCCAACAAGAAGAAGGCTACTAAATAGGAAATAAAAGAATTTATTTTTCAGGAAATATATCGAAAATGGCAAAACGGACCAGAAGTTCAAAAAAAAGAGTAGTGAAGGTTGACCCTGTCGGAAGGGCATACATCCAAGCTACGTTTAACAATATTATTATCTCGTTGACCAACGAATCAGGCCAGGTAATTTCATGGTCTTCTTCTGGAAAGATGGGATTTAGGGGTTCTAAGAAAAACACACCATACGCCGCTCAGATGTCAGCAGAAGATTGTGCTAAAGTTGCCTACGAGGCAGGCTTGCGCAAGGTTAAAGTATACGTCAAAGGACCGGGTGCTGGCCGTGAGTCAGCGATGAGGACATTACATTCCTCTGGTATTGAAGTAACAGAAATTGTCGATGTTACGCCTATGCCGCACAATGGATGTCGTCCTCCTAAAAGGAGAAGAGTTTAATTTATTTTTTGATTCAGACAAATTAATTAGTTATGGCAAGATATATTGGTCCAAAATCCAAAATTGCACGTAGATTCGGAGAGTCCATTTACGGACCGGATAAGCAGCTTGAGAAAAAAAGTTATCCTCCCGGCCAGCATGGTCAGACGAAAAGGCGTAAAAAACAATCGGAATACGGAATACAGCTTCAAGAAAAGCAAAAGGCCAAATACACTTATGGCATCTTGGAAAAACAGTTTCGTAATGTTTTTCATAAAGCTTCACGTCGTAAGGGTATTACCGGTGAAAACTTATTGGCTCTTATTGAATCACGCCTAGATAATACAGTGTTCAGATTGGGCATTGCAAATACTCGCGCTGGTGCTCGTCAGTTGGTTTCACACCGTCACATTACTGTTAATGGAAAAGTTGCAAACATTGCCTCTTATGCATTAACTCCTGGCGATATTGTAAGCGTTCGTGAAAAATCGAAAAACCTGGAAGTGATTACAGAGTCACTTGCATCTAACAGAAAATCCTATTCATGGCTTGAGTGGGATGGAGCAAAATTGGAAGGTAAATTCCTCAACCATCCTTCACGTGATGAAATCCCTGAGACGATCAAGGAAAACCTCATTGTGGAGTTGTACTCAAAATAATAGATATAAGTATTTAATAAAGCTAAACTGATACTATGGCGATATTAGCATTTCAAAAGCCTGATAAGGTTATAATGAACGAAGCTGACGACTACAAAGGCCTGTTTGAATTTCGTCCTTTGGAACCCGGCTTCGGAATTACGATTGGTAATGCATTGCGCAGAATTTTACTTTCTTCGTTGGAAGGTTTTGCCATCACCAATATTAAAATTGAGGGTGTTGTACACGAATTTTCTACCATCGAGGGAGTGATTGAAGATGTTACCGAAATCATCCTGAATCTGAAAAAGGTTCGCTTTAAACAGCAGATCCCTAATGAAAACACTGAAAAGGTAAATATCGTTATCGGTGATCAGTCAGTTTTCAAAGCCGGCGATATCAATAAGTTTCTATCTGTGTTCCAGGTCTTGAATACGGAAGAGGTGATTTGTAAGCTCGATCCTTCCGTAAAACTGAGTATGGAAATTACCATTGCCAAGGGTCGTGGATATGTTCCTGCTGAAGAAAATAAAGATCCTGAAGCTTTGATAGGCACTATTCCAATAGATGCCATTCATACGCCAATTAAAAATGTAAAATATCAAATTGAGAATTACCGTGTTGAGCAAAAAACCGACTACGAAAAGCTGATTCTTCATATTGACACGGATGGTTCCATTCACCCCAAAGAGGCTTTGAAAGAAGCAGCAAAAATTCTGATACAACATTTTATGTTGTTTTCCGATGAAAAAATATCACTCGAATCAGAAGAAAAGCTAGTTTCAGAAGAATTCGACGAGGGTACCTTACACATTCGTCAATTGCTCAAAACTAAATTGGTGGATATGGATTTGTCGGTTAGGGCACTCAATTGCCTGAAAGCAGCCGATGTAGAAACTTTGGGTGAGTTGGTTTCTTATAACAAAAACGATTTATTGAAATTTAGAAATTTTGGTAAGAAATCATTGACCGAACTCGAACAGTTGGTTAGCTCGAAAAACCTCGAGTTTGGAATGAATGTAGCAAAGTATAAATTAGATAAGGATTAAGAACGATGAGACACAGAAAGAGTTTTAATCATCTGGGAAGAACCACAGCACACCGCAAGGCAATGCTATCCAATATGGCTTCGTCCCTGATTATGCATAAAAGAATAACGACCACTGTAGCTAAGGCGAAAGCCCTCAGGGGTTATGTGGAACCACTCATAACTAAAGCAAAAGAAGATTCAACGCATTCTCGTCGAATGGTATTTAGCTACTTACAAGATAAAGAAGCAGTGACCGAATTGTTTCGCGAAGTTGCTAAAAAAGTTGGTGATCGTCCAGGTGGTTATTCCCGTATCATTAAGTTGGGTAACCGTTTAGGTGACAACGCTGATATGGCAATGATGGAATTGGTGGATTTTAACGAAAATCTGTTGTCAGATGCTCCTGCGAAAAAAGCCAAATCAAGCCAACGTCGTCGTGGTGGTAAAAAGAAATCTGAAGAAATTACGGCTGATAAAAAAGTCGTGACTCCTGAAGTTGCTGTTGAAGTTAAAGAAGAAGTAATAACCGAAGAGCCAAAAGCCGAAACAGTAGTTGAAGCTGTTGAAGATGTAGCAGAAGACCCTAAAGCCGAGTCTGATACTGAAGAAGCTGAAGGAGAAGCTGATACTGAGAAAAAATAAATAAAGTTTATTGATGATGAAAGGCTGTCTCTATGAGGCAGCCTTTTTTGTTTGAGAAAAACTCATGTATAAGAAGGTTTTGGTTTATAATAAAAGGTGTGCCGGAGACCTTGTTGAAGATGAGGTGTTGCTAATACAGAAAGCCAAACAGCCAGAGGGGTATCCTGTTTTGGAAGATATGGATTATTAGGGTTTGTTGAATTTCTACTTTTTTAAAGATGCTTTTGTGAAGATATAAGCCGGGATACGCTGGTCGAATTTTATGCTCGTTATGTTAAATGTTGTGCCATGACCATGCTTTAGCACATCTTTGAAATTGATTGACATGGGAAACCATCGCCCCTGAACTTTTTTTACATTGCTAAATGCGATACGCTTTAAGAGTTGCCCGCTTTTGGCAAACAATTCCTCTTTTAAAGGTACAAATCGTTGGCTGTCTATCCACATTTTAATTGTGTGGTAGGCGGTATTCGGAACCTTTGCAGTTAATCCGAGCAAATAAACTTTGCGCCCATTCAGCTGTTCTTGCCCCAGTACTGTAGCTATGTATAGCTCTGTAAGTTTGCGATCCTCCATCATATCTTCATAAGAGAGATCGGAACCCATGAGCGATTGACGTAATAGTTGCCCAGATAATTGAATCGTACGGTCACTAGAGGGTGAATAGATCCAAAGTCTATCCTCAAGTTTGAGCATTTTTGTCCCGCGTTCACGGGCAGGTGAATAATATTCAGTAAATGACTGTTTAATTCCGATAGAATAGGTCTTAGACGTGATGGTTCTGTTGACACGTTTGCCATGAATAGTCATGGACGATTCGAAGATCCGGTTTTTCGACGAGATGTTCTGATCTACTTTCTTAAGAATTTCATCCGCTGTTTGGCCATTAACGTTTAGTGATAAGAAAGCCAGGAAGAGAAATATTAAAGATTTCATCTGAAGTGGAATTTTATAATAGTGGTTATTGGTAACCGGATTATTTTTTTTGCCGGCTAATGTTACGAATATTGATGATAATGGTTTTGCTGTATGTTTCATTGTAAGTGATCGTTAGTGAAGGATAATCTCATATTGATGATGCTTTTTATAGATTATTTATAGGCTAGGTTTCTAATTCTTTAAACAGACGAGCCGTTTGTCTTCTGAAAATGGCAATCCCGGCAATGGCATTACCAAAAGTTGTAGCCAATAGACCGGGAAAAAATCCGATGTAAAATAATTCCGGCGTTACTTTTGCACGGTAAACATGAGGAAGGATCATGGTGATATTTTTCATCATGGAACTAAAATCGAGACCGTATTCCTGTAAGTAAAAGCTTGCTCCAAGCCCCAAGATTGTTCCGAGGACAGTTCCTATTAAACCAATCAGTATGGCTTCGTAAAGTAAGGTTTGATAAATATGTCCTTTTCCTTCGCCCAATGCCAAACGAATACCAAATTCACCATAGCGCCGAAGTCCACCCAGCAATCCGGCATTCCAAAGAACGATGGACATTGCGAGAATAAGGATGAGAACCATAATTGAACTCATGTGATCGGCCATGTCAAGATATTGCCCCAGGCTGTCCTGATCACGTAAAGTAAACATCTCTGGGGAGTAAGGATTATTGGTTGAGCTATATTTTGTGTTAAATGCCTTTTTTACGGCCTTTGCAGCCTTATCATTGTATACTCCATCTTTAAAATATCCCAATATTTCGCTGGCTGCGTCCTTCATGTCCAGCGCTTGTTGGGCATCTTTTATGTCGATAATAACTGCGCCCCTGTCGAGAACTGAGGATCCAAAGTTGAGAGTTCCAGAGACTCGAAAACTCTGGATCATCATGCCACCGGTCATGGTGGATCCAAAAAGCGTTATCTTGTCACCTACATTCACATTAAATTGTTTCGCGAATTCATTGCTTATCAAGGCTTCTCCACCATGGTTGGGAATGCGTCCTTTTACAATTGAACTTCGAATATTCAACCTTTTCACTTCAGCGGATTGTGGCGAAATCAAATCAATCGCCTTTCCGAAAGCAGGGCCTTGTGCCCGTGTTTCCCCCTTTTTGTCGGGGACGTCAAGTAAAGCCCCAAATTCTATTCGTTTCACCCAATCCATTTCAGGATATTCCTTCCGGAGATGGAGTAGGAGAGTGTCCACTCCAATCAGGGCTAAATCGTTTGGAAGTTGGGATTGGTTTTCGGCATACGATCGAGTCATGATTTTAACATGACCAGCGGTTTGATTGGCATTGATGTCGATCATATCACTAAAAATTCCTTTCATCCAACCACTCAGCAAGATAGTCAGGAAAACACCGATCGAGACCACAATCACAGGCAGCAGACTGCGGTTTTTATCTCTTAAAACACCTTTAAAAATAAATTTTATCATGGTTGTCGGGTTTATTTATTGCAACTTTCCTTTCAGCGCATCTGCAGGATTCATCTTAGATATCCTTTTTGCAGGCAAATAACTTACGATGGTGGCTGAAATAACCACAATCAGTATGGTCGTAATGATCAGCTGCAAGCCATAGTATGGATAAATAATTTGAGCCATGGTAATGCCCACATCCGGAGCGCCGAAATTGATGCCCGTGGTATTGAGATAAATAAACAGAGGAATCCCGTAAAGGGCTCCCAAAAGCGCAGCCAAAATACTATGTGCACCACCTTCGACCGTAAAGATGCCCACAACTTGCCAGCGGGTCATTCCAAGGGCAATATATGTCCCGATTTCTTTTTGTCTTTTGAAGATGGATAATACTTGTGTATCGAATATGGCGAGCAGTGCAATCATTAAAAGCAGGCCTTCCAACACCACTGCTCCTCCTTTTTTTGCTTTTATCAATGCTTCCAGATCAGCCAAGAGAAACTTATTGCTTTTAAATTGCCACTTATCCAAATTACCACCCTGGTAATCTTTCCCGGCAACCAGAAGGGTGGCCTCATCTTTCAGCATAGTCATGTCTTGCAAAACTTTTAGCGGCAGGTAAATCTGACCATTGTCAACCGATGGCACATCACAGTTGAAAATAGAGGAGATGTGAATTTCGCGGGCGTCAAAAGTGCCATTTTTATCACGCCAGCGAATAAGTACTTTGTCACCGACCTTCAGTTTGGTGGTTTTTGCCATGCGTTTTCCGATAATGGCCGAGTAGATGTCCTTGGACTGGGCTAAGGTTGCTGTGGGTAATTTCAATATTTTTTGCTGTGGATCAATTCCTTTGAGAATCACATTTTGCATTCTGCCTTGCGGAAAGAGGTTGGCTTGTCGAATAAGAACAGGCGTAAGCTGGCCTTTTTTTACCAGAAGCCTAACTTTTGCCGATAATGGAAAGTGCGATTCCGAAATGGTGTAGGGGTCGTACCTATCGTAATTCGGGAGCCAGAATTGTCCGTTTCCGGTTTCCCATTCGCGGGTGTCGCGCTGTCCCTGTCTGTTCCACCCGTCTATCATTCCGTTGTAAAAGATGATAAGTACAAAAGCAAAAGATAAAACTGATACATTGAGCCATGTTCGAAGGCCTGCACCAAGCAAATTTCTGAAGGCTAATTTTAGTGCTAACATAGCTATACGTTTTGAGTTTGTAAAACGGCCGTGTCGTCCGTCACTTTTCCGTCCTTTAAAGTGATAATACGATTTAGATATTTCATTACTTTCTCATCATGGGTGGCAAAAAGAAAAGTGACCTTTAGTTCTTCATTCAACTTTTTCATGGTTTGTAGAATATGATGTGAGTTCTCGGAATCGAGATTTGCCGTAGGCTCATCGGCCAATATAATTTCGGGTCGTTTGACCATCGACCTTGCAATGGCCACTCGTTGGCATTCGCCACCCGAAAGCATGGCCGGTTTAGATTTTATCTTGTCGGTAAGACCGACCCATTCGAGTGATCGCATTACCGCTTTTCGTCGCTGGGCTGCTGTTTTGTGTTGAAGAAGCAAGGCAAATTCTATATTTTCAAATACCGAATAAAGAGGAAACAAATTGTAGGTTTGAAAAATAAACCCAATATGATTATTGCGTAGCTGGGCAGCTTGTTTACTTGATAAATCGGAGATTGATCGGTCGAGAACTGTGGTCGTCCCTTCACTTGGAGTATCCAGCGACCCGATAATATTGAGTAAAGTAGTTTTCCCGGATCCACTCGGGCCAACAATTCCAGTAAATTCACCGGCTTCGATATTGAGGTTGATCCCGTTTAAAGCTGTGAAATATCCTTTCCCCACCGGGAAACGTTTAATAAGCCGTTCAATTTTGATTAGTGAAGAATTTCCCATCTCATTATTATTTTAATGGTTAAAAACAATCATTATTTGTATCCCCTTACCGGCATATAAATTGCCAGATTTTAGTGGAAAGTTTATCTGATAATTTACCGGATTCCAATATGCCATGAAGTACAGCCTTATCGCATCGTATTGGCGATACCAATTTACAAAGCTATAAAGCGATTTATTTGACCAGTCGTAATAGATAATTGTTTGAAGATTGTCTATTATCCCGATTGGATAGTTGGCCGATAAACCGGTGAAATTTGTGGCATTTGCAAAGGCAAAAGCATGTTTGTCGTAAGAAGCGATTAAATGTTCTAGGTTTATATTGAGTCCATTTCCAATTCCAAGGGTGTAGTCAATACCCAGGTTTATCATTTCCTGATTAGTGAACTTTCCGAGGTCTTTATTTTTAGAAACCCACGAGCCCTCAAACCAACATCCAAATCCTAAATCTAATTTTGTGTCGAATCCGATCTTGTTTTCGCTTATCTTATCGTAAATGGGAATTTCTCCGTTTAATTCGCGACTATCAGCGATACGGTGATTGAATGATAAGGCAGCTTCTCCCTTTGGGACAGGCCATTGAAAATGGCCACCAAGTTCGGGATAGTTGGCATTGGTTTTTATGATTTCCCAACCCTTCGTGTGGTTGTTTCCGTATAATGCCCAAACCCAAAGGTTTATATTGTTTAAAAAGTAGTAACGGGCCAATGCTGCATAAACCCCATTAGTGAGTCGCAAAGGGTCGCGTGCATCTATCCGGTCGAACCACATTAGCGGTCTCAATAGGGTAGCAGATCCAAAATTTATTTTCTGCAATCCAACTCTTATTTCAAACTGATGGGAAGAATACCTGACCCATGCACGGTAAGGCTTTATTTTTCCATTTGTGTACACTGATTCGAACGATTTAAAACCGGCATCTCCATATAGGTTTGCCGAAGCTTCAAAGTCAATCAGTCGGCTTTTTGGTAATTCTATTTGATAGTTCAGTTGTGGAAGGTATCTGCCCCCGATGGCAAATGGATAGGAATTGTTGGCGTTATAATGTCCCCAGGCAGATAGTTGCCCCTGAAATAAAAGCGAATCGTTTCCCTCCGGACTGTTCTTCTGGGCGAAGACAGATTGCCAGGAAACCAGCACCAAACATAATATGGAAAAATATACGCTTTTCATGCTTCGTCTATTCATTGGGTTTTAAACCATAAAAAAGAAAGTTTGTAAGCTCCATGATCAGATCATGAGGCTGAGCATATTTTGAAACTAAATCTGTATTATCAAACATTGAAAATGCTTGATTGATATAGGTAAGGATGAACTCAACCTTAACGCCCTTCCGTATTAGACCCTTATTCTGAGAGTCGGTAAGAAAATCAACAAATAACTTAAGGCTAATTTTGGCCTGCTCTTCCATATATTGAGACAGACCGTATTCATGGTTTTTATAGATGTCGTTAATGAATTCAGTGCTGATATTTTCTGAGGCCTCAAATTTTAATAGAATCATCTCTTTCACTTTTTCGGTAAAAGGGAGGCCTCCGTTAACAATACTTCTAAATTTTTGAAGAGATTCTTCAGTCACTTTCTGAAGAATCGTTTTTGCCAATTCAATTTTATTGGGGAAATACTTATAAAAAGTCATTTTGCTGACATGGGCTTCAGTGCAAATTTCTTCAATTGTTACTCTTTTAATCCCATGTTTCCATAATAACAGTTTTGATGTTTTTAGTATGGATTGATACTTTGTGTTGTTTTTGCTTTTATCCATCTTTAATTATTTATACTATCAATGATACAAATGTACTAAAAATATCTATATAGACAATTATCGTATATTTTATAGAATTGACTATAAACTAGAAGTTATATTGAATATATGGATTGGACATTTCTCTTTTTTATAAAAGATGGAGTAACAACAAGATGACAGAAATGTCAAAAAAAGAATAGGGTTTGGCTTGGAGATGTAGATATTTATTCTACTTTTGCCGCTTCTTACAAAATAAGGGGTGTTCATAGAGGTCAAACTTAAAAGGGTAAACAAAACAGATGGTTAAAAGTTTGGTTTTTTACACTTGGAAAGCGATGAAAAAATAATTCAAAATATTTTAAAAAACGCTTTGAAAATAAAAAGAAGTTTGTATTTTTGCCGCCCCATAAGAAGGGAAATAGTTCATAGAAAAGCTGAGTAATACGATTAGGATTAAGACGCCTGAAACAGGGTATTTATCAGAGGAGTCAAGCGGGTTAAAAATAAATTATTT